>PJUF01000312.1_pt1 | contig 39349 bp, 40 predicted proteins | sample 1512191 | NCBI WGS metagenome assembly PJUF01 (sample SAMN08177673, study PRJNA422409) | Feces metagenome, whole genome shotgun sequencing project. | isolation source: Chicken feces (3) enriched on wood chips | host: Gallus gallus | place: USA: Madison | collected 2015-01-15 | reverse complement strand
GGCATGGCGCTCGTCATCCTCGCCATGGGTGAGGAAAAGAGCGCCATGGGCTGGCAGGCGGGCAGCGATCCAGTGCATCAATTCGGTATGGTCGGCATGGGCCGAATAGGTGCCCATGGCACGGATGGTGGCGCGCACCGGCACGAGCGTGCCGTGAATGCGCACTTCCCTGGCGCCCGAAAGGATGATCTGGCCCAGCGTGCCGGGGGCCTGATAGCCGACGAAGAGCACGGTGGCATTGGCGCGGATGAGGTTGTTCCTCAGATGATGTTTTATGCGCCCGGCATCGGCCATGCCGGAAGCGGACAGAATGATGGCCCCGCCCTTGATGGCATTGAGGGCCTTGCTGTCCTCCACCGCCTCGATGATGCGGAAGCGCTTGTCGTTGAAGAGTTCGTCGGCCGTGAGCGCCGTGTCCTCGAACATTTTCGCGTATTTGCGATAGACGCCGGTGACCTTGCTGGCGAGCGGTGAATCGAGCACGACCAGTTTGGGGTCGATGGCGCCCTCCTTGATCAGCACGCCGATGTCGTGAAGCAGTTCCTGGCTGCGCTCGACGGCAAAGGCGGGAATGACGAGGTTGCCGCCGCGGTGCATGGCGTCCTGGATTTCCTGCCGCAGCGCCTCGCGCCGTTCCACCAGCGTATAATCCTGGCGCTCGCGGCCGCCATAAGTGGATTCGCACAGGATATAGTCAAAGCCCGACGGGCCTTCGGGCTCGTTGTAAAAGACCTTTTCATCGGGCCCGATATCGCCCGAGAACATCAGCCGCACCGGCTTGCCCTCGCCATTGGCCACCTCGACCTCGATGGAAGCCGAGCCGATGATGTGGCCGGCATTCCAGTACCGCGCGCGCACGCCGGGACCAGGCTCGATCCATTCGCCATAGCCACAGGTGCGCCGGTGTTTCAACGCTTCCTCGGCATCGGCCATGGCGTAGAGCGGCCTGACCGGTTCGTCGCCGCGGCGGCTACGCTTGCGGATTTCGCGCTCGGCCTCGCTTTCCTGGATGCCGGCGCTGTCGGGCAGGAGATATTCGAGAAGGCCCGCAGTAGGCTCAGTCATCCACATCGGGCCGCGCCAGCCCTCGGCATAGAGTTTTGGCAGGAGGCCGGCATGGTCGATGTGTGCGTGGGTGAGGAGCAGAAAGTCGATGGCCTTGGGATCGAAGGGGGTCGGCTTGAGATTGAGATCGCGCACGCTCCTGTTGCCCTGAAACAGGCCGCAATCGACGAGAAACTGGCCACCGGGATGGACAACGCGATAGCATGAGCCGGTCACGGTGCCGGCAGCGCCGTGAAAATGCAGGGTGACCGTCATGCGCGGCGCCTCCGATTTGTTGCCTGGGCGTGTCGAGGTTAGCGCTTCCCGCTCGTCGGTGTCGAGACGGCCGCAAACGGCCCAAACAGCAAGGAGAATGACCATGGCTTATATCGATGGCTTCGTTGCCGCCGTGCCCAAGGCGAACAGAGAGGCCTATATCGAGCATGCGAGCAAGGCAGCCGACCTGCTCAAGTCCTGGGGCGCCACCCGCGTCGTCGAGAACTGGGGCGACGACGTGCCCAAGGGCGAGGTCAACGACTTCTATACAGCCGTAAAGGCCAAGGATGACGAGGTCGTCGTGTTTTCCTGGATCGAATATCCGGACAAGGCCACGCGCGATGCCGCGATGAAAAAGATGATGTCGCCCGAGGCCATGACGGGCGTGCCCGAAATGCCCTTTGATGGCCAGCGCATGATCTTTGGTGGCTTCGAGACGCTGTTTTCGAAGTAATGGGAGCCGGTTCCGAAGGAACACCCCCACCTGCCTCTGCTACGGCCCTTCGGGCCTAGCGGCGGTACCTCCCCCTGTTCAGGGGGAGGAAAAGGGGTCAGCGCGGGGCGCGTTTGGCGAGGATGCGCTGCAGGGTGCGGCGGTGCATATTGAGGCGGCGGGCGGTTTCCGAGACGTTGCGGTCGCACAATTCATAGACGCGCTGGATATGTTCCCAGCGCACCCGGTCGGCCGACATCGGATTTTCGGGCGGTTCGGGCTTGTCCTCGCCGGTGGCCAGCAGCGCATTGATGACGTCGTCGGCATCGGCGGGCTTGGAGAGATAATCCATGGCCCCGAGCTTCACCGCCGTCACGGCGGTGGCGATATTGCCGTAACCGGTAAGGACCACGGCGCGGGCGTCGGCACGCTTCTGGTGCAGGGCCGAGACCACGTCGAGCCCGTTGCCGTCCTCGAGGCGCAGATCGACCACGGCATAGGCGGGCGGCCGCTCGGCGACCGCGGCAAGGCCGGCGGCAACCGTGCCGGCCACGCGAACCTCGAAACCACGACGGGCCATGGCCCGTTCGAGGCGGCTGAGAAAGGCTGCATCGTCGTCGACAAGCAGAAGGCTCGGATCGGCAGCCAGCAGATCTTCAATCGTGTCCATGGCTTCTCCAATAGGCTGTTGCTCGACTTACGTCAAAATGATCCGTGCCGATCACTCGATGGCGCTGCGCGGCCAGGTGATACGCACCCTTGCATGGGCGGGCGCCTCGGCATTGTCGAAGGTAAGCCGGGCGCCGGTCCTTTCGAGCAGGGTCTTGGCGATGAAGATGCCCAGGCCCAGCCCGCCCGGCTGGTGCGCGTCGCTGCCGGCGGGATCGCGCGGGCGGCTCGTGAGATAGGGCTCGCCCAGCCGCGCGATCAACTCGGGCGCAAAGCCCTTGCCGTCGTCGGTGATGGAGACGGTGATGGTGTGCTGGTCCCAGCCGCTTTCGATGCGCACGGTCTGGGCGGCAAAATCTGTGGCGTTCTCGATGAGATTGCCCAGGCCATAGAGGAGGCCCACGCTGCGTGGGAAGATCGGCGGGGGACCCGATGTGTGGGCGGCGTCGAAGAGAATAACCTTGCCGCGGCCCTCGTGCGGGCGCGCCACTTCGTCGAGAATGTCGGTGAGGGGGGCGGCCGCGAAGAGCTCGGCCGGTTCGCTGCCCAGATTGCGCAGCTTGGCGAGGATGGCGCGGCAGCGTGCGGCCTGGGCGATGATGAGCTCGACATCCTCGGCGAGGGGGCTGTTCTTTTCGACTTCGTCGCGCATTTCCTTGGCGGCCAGGGCAATGGTGGAGAGCGGCGTGCCCAGTTCATGCGCGGCTGCGGCGGCAAGGCCGTCGAGTGCGGAAAGCTGTTCGCGGCGCGACAGGGCCAGTTCGGTGGCGGCCAGGGCGTCGGCGATCTGGCGCGCGTCATGGGCGACACGATTGGTATAGGCGGAGATGAACACCACGCCGCAGATAATGGAAACCCAGATCCCGATTACGTAGATGCGGTTAAAGACGATGTTATGGTCCGGCTCCCATGGCAGCGGCAGGTGGACAACCGCCAGGACCGAAGCAATGACTGCGGCGAGGAGAGCCACGAGAAAGGCCTGGCGCTGCGGCAACGAGGTGGCCGAGACCGAAACCGGGGCGAGCAGCAGCAGCGCGAAGGGATTTTCGAGCCCGCCGGTGAGCGCCAGCAGGCCGCCGAGCTGGCAAAGGTCGAATGCCAGCTGCAGGGCGGCGATGCGGGCCGAAAGGCGGAAATGAGGCCCCAGGCGCAGGGTGAGCCCGATATTGAGCGCGGCCGAGAGCCCGATCAGCACCAGGCACGCAAACAGCGGCAGGGGAAAGCCGAGGCCCCAATTGACGAAGAGCACGCCAATGGTCTGGCCGATGACAGCCAGCCAGCGCAGCAGCACCAGGGTCTGCAGGCGCAGCGGCCGCCAGCTCGATGGCAGGGGCAGGCTCGGCGTCGTGTCGGTGCTCATGCCGGACTCCTTGGGGACGAGGGCGCATAGGTAGGCTTTAGTGCCATTTCAAGCGCAAAAAAACGACAGGCACATGCTTGATCCTGGGGCAAACGGGGCCATCTCAATGTCATCGTGACTGGGAGACGAAAGACTATGAACACTGCAATCATCAAACCTCAATGGTCCCCGCTGACCATCGCCCTCATGGTATTGGGCTTTATCATCTTCTGGCCGCTGGGCCTGGCCGTGCTCGGCTACATCCTGTGGGGTGAGAAGTTCGGCGGTTCTGCCGAAAAGGCACAGCATTACTGGAACAAGGGATGCGGCTACATGCGCAACACCACCAAGCAGGCCGGTTTTGGCCGTGACTTCAGCTCTTCGGGCAATGCGGCCTTCGACGACTACCGGGCCGACCAGCTCAAGCGCCTCGAGGAAGAGCGCGCCCGTCTCGATGCCGAGATCGACGCCTTCCACGAATATATGGCCAACCTGCGCAAGGCCAAGGACCGCGAGGAATTCGACCGCTTCATGAGCGAGCATCGCGGCAACCGCCAGGGCTTTGGCGACAAGCCGAACCCCGAGCAGAACAACTGGGGCAATAACGGCCAGTAACGGCCGCCCCACAATTCCTGTCCTCCAACGGCAGACTGGCGCCCCGCACGGGGCGCCTTTTTCGTGTTTGGCGGCGCGAATCCCCTATAATGCGGCAGTCCCCGCTTTGACCGGCCCCCAATGTTCTCCTTCCTGCGCCAGCGTTCCACGCCGCCATCGGCGACCCAGATCGACATCGACGGCAGGCGGGTCGCGATCGCGGTCAAGGTGTCGAGCCGGGCGCGCTCGTTCCGGTTGTCGCTGCCCGCTTCCGGGCCGCTGCTGACCCTGCCCGAGCATGCGCGCTGGGCCGATGCGGAAGCGTTTCTCCATCGCCATCGCCACTGGCTGGCGGCGCGCCTGCCGCGCGCGGCGCAGGCAAGACGGCTCGAAGCGGGCGCGAGCGTGCCGGTGCGTGGCGTGCCGCATCTCGTGGTGCCGACCGGGCAGTTGCGCGGGCAGGTGGAAAGGGCAGAAACGCCGGATGGACCTCTCCTGCGGGTCCCGGGCGAGGCGGCGCACCAGCCAAGGCGGCTCTATGACTGGCTCAAGGCCGAAGCGCTCACGGATCTCAACCGACAAAGCCAGTTTCATGCGGCGCGGCTGGGGGTCGAGGTGAAACAGGTGCGGCTGCGCAGCCAGTCGAGCCGCTGGGGATCGTGCTCGTCGACCGGCAATATCAATTACAACTGGCGGCTGATCCTGGCACCGCCGCATGTGCTCGACTATGTGGCGGCCCATGAAGTGGCGCATCTGGTGGAGATGAACCACTCGGCCGCCTTCTGGGCGACGGTCGAGCGGACGCTGCCCGACATGGCGCGCGGCAAAGCGTGGCTAAAAGCACACGGTCGCGAGCTGATGGCGTGGCAGTCGCCCTCTTCGGAGGCCTAGCGGAGTGCCTGCCCCTATCCCGCCGCAATCGGCGTCCTATCAGGGTGCATGCGTCGCCTCGTAGCCGTCATTGCCGTGCTGTTCGCCTTTTCCGCCATCATGGGCGGGACGGTGGCGCATGCGCATCGCTATGTCTCGACGCCGATCGTCGTGCTCAACCACGTGGATGAGCAGAACAAGCCGATCCTCGTCGTGGTGGAAATCCAGCGCGGCCAGATCGACCTCGGAGCCGGCATCGTCATGCCCTGCGGCCATCATCACGCCATCGGCGCGGTGGCGCCGGTGCTGCCCGCTGCGCCGGATTGCGCTGCGCCAGAAGCGGTGCCGCAAGCGGTGGCGATCACCGCGTCCGACGGGAAACCGCTGCGCCCGCCCATATCCGCCTGAGCTGTTCCGAACCCCCTTTTCCATGCTCAGGGCCCTTGTCGGGCCAAGGATATTTTCATGTCGTCTTCCATCGACGCGACACTGTCGCGCCGCGCCGTGCTGGCTGGCTTTGCCAGCCTCGGCGCCCTTACGCTTGCCGGCTGCTCGACCACCGGCTCCACTCGTTCCGTCGCTGTCGCCGAGCCGGTGCGGCCCGCCATTCCGGCCGATGTGCTGGCCATGTATGCGGCCCGGCCGGAGGAGGAATACCCCGTTCCCGCTGCCGATATTTCGCTCATGGACCCTGCCTATTGGCGCCAGGAGGTCGATAATCCGACCGGAGAGCCGGAAGGGCGCGTGGTCGTCGATACGGGCAATTTCGTGCTCTACTGGACCATGCCGGGTGGCCGGGCCATGCGGTATGGCGTGGGTCTGGGACGCGCCGGCTTCGAATGGAGCGGCCAAGGTCATATTGCCTATAAGCGCAAATGGCCGGTCTGGACCCCGCCGGCGGAAATGATCGAGCGTCAGCCGGAGCTTGAAATCTACCGCCATGGCCAGCCGCCGGGTCTGCTCAATGCCCTGGGCGCGCGGGCGCTCTATATCCACCAGGGCAACCGGGACACGCTCTATCGCATCCATGGCACGATGGACGTGGCCTCGATCGGCAAGGCCGTGTCGTCGGGCTGCGTGCGGCTGCTGTTCCACGACGTCATCGACCTGCATGACCGGGTGCCCAGCGGCGCGCCCATCGTCGTGCTCTAGGATCCGATCCAGACGCGCCAGCAAAAAGCCCCGGGAGCGATCCCGGGGCTTTTCTTTTCCTATCGGCCGGTATGGCTAGTTGCCGAAGATCAGGTCCATCAGCGTGCGCTGCGAGCGCTCTTCCTGGTAAACCGGCTCGGGCTGCTGGACGACCTGGCCAGGGGGGATGATCTGCCCCGGCGGGATGATCTGGCCTTGCGGCACAATCTGCTGCTGGGGAACAACCTGCTGCTGCTGGCCGGTCGGGGCGCTGGGCACCCAGACCTGTTCGCCGGTGGCCGGATCGACGATCAAGGTCATCGGCAGGCCGGTTTCGGGATCGATCGGCGCGGCGCCGAAGCCATTGTCCTGTTGGATCGGGAAGCCGGTGGCCGGATCAATCGCCTGGCCATTGGCATCGTATTGCACGATCTGGCCCTGCTCGATGGGGAAGCCATTGCCATCGACCTGCTGTTGCAGGGGCATGCCGGTTGCCGGGTCGGTGCTCATCGGCATGCCGGTGGCCGGGTCGATCATGGTGCCGGTCTGGATCGGCGGATTGCCGCCCTGCCCGCCGATGGGGGTAAGACCGGGAATGGGCTGGCCGGTGGCCGGATCCACTGCCACGATCTGGCCGGTGGCTGGATCGGTCATGGTCTGCACCGGCTGGCCGGTGCCGCCATCGACATACTGGACCTGCGGCTGGCCGGTGGCTGGATCGATGACCGGCTGGCCGGTATTGGGATCGATCAGCTGCTGGGCGATCAGCTGGCCGGCATAGGACCCACCGGGAATGCCGACCGGGGAGCGGCCGGCATGGGCCTTAGTCATGAATTCGGACCAGATATTGGCCGGCACATTACCACCCGACAGCGTGGTCTTGGTGTCGTTGTCATTGCCCAGCCACACGCCGGTGACCATGGCCGAGGTGTAGCCGACGAAGAGCGCGTCGCGGGCATTCTGGCTGGTGCCGGTCTTGCCGCCGAAATCCCAGCCGCCCAGATTGGCGCCCTTGCCCGTACCCACCTCGACGGCGGTCTTGAGCATGTCGTTCATCTCGGCCAGCACATTGGGATCGATCACGCGGCCCGGACCTGCGGTCGAGGCTTCGTAAAGGACATTGCCATCCACGTCGGCGATCTTGGTGATGACGTTGGGAATGACGCCATTGCCGCCATTGGCGAAGGGGGCGTAGGCGCTGGTCAATTCCAGGAGGTTCACTTCCTGGGTGCCGAGCGCGATGGAGGGGACGGGCGTGAGATTTGAGGAAATGCCCATGCGCATGGCCACGTCGATCACCTTTTCGGGCGTGACATCGATGGCGAGGCGCGCGGCGATGGTATTGAGCGAATAGGCCAGGCCCTGCCGCAAGGTAACGGTGCCGGCATACTTGCCCGAGGCGTTTCGCGGGCTCCAGCCGTTATAGTCGAACTGGGCATCCTCGGCCAAAGTATCGGGCGTATAGCCCTTTTCCATGGCGGCCATATAGACGAAGGGCTTGAAGGTCGAACCGGGCTGGCGCTTGGCCGTAACGGCACGATTGTACTGGCTGGCCTGGTAGTCGACACCGCCCACCATGGCGCGCACGGTGCCATCCACGTCCATCGCGACAAGCGCGCCCTGGCTGAAGCCGCGCTTGGGGCCTTCATTGGCCACGGCTTCCTTGACGATGAATTCGGCATCGCGCTGCATCTTGTAGTCGATGGTGGTCTGCACCACGACGTCGGACTTGATCTCGCCGATATAGGCGGTCATCAGGCTTTCGACCCAGTCGGCCACATAGGATTCCGAGCCCGCCACGACCGTGCGAATGGTCTGGTTGGGGTCGATGCGCGCGGCATTGGCCTCTTCGGAGGTGATGTAGCCCTCGCGCGCCATGAGGTTGAGCACGATCTGCTGGCGCTCGCGGGCACGGTCGGGATTGGACTTGGGATTATAGGCGGAGGGCGCGGGCAGGATGCCCACCAGCATGGCCGCCTGGCCCAGCGACAGATTGCGCGCGGAGACGCCGAAATAGGTCTGTGCTGCCGCCTCGATGCCATAGGCGCCGGCGCCGAAATAGACCCGGTTCATATAGAGTTCGAGGATTTCTTCCTTGGTGAAGTTCTGTTCGAGCCAGACGGCGAGGATGGCTTCCTGCACCTTGCGGCCCAGGGTCTGGTCGGGCGTGAGGAAGAGGTTCTTGGCCACCTGCTGGGTAAGCGTCGAGGCGCCGCGGGTGATGTCACGGGCCTGCACGGATTCGATTGCGACGGACAGCAGGCCGATCGGGTCGACGCCGAAATGGCTCATGAAGCGCCGGTCTTCGGAGGCAATGAATGCAGCCGGCACATATTGGGGCAGTTCGCGGAAGGTGACAGCCTCGCCGCCGGTCTGGCCGCGATTGGAAATCAGGCTGCCATCGGCCGCCAAGATGCGGATATTGGGCGGACGCTCGGGAATGGCCCAGGTATTGGATGCCGGCAATTGCGCGCCGTAATAGACGACGATGCCGATAACGGCGAGACCACCCCAAAGGCAGGCCACGAAGCCCCACCAGAGCAGGCCCATAAGAAAGCCGCCGGAGCGTTTCTTGCGCTTGGGGCGGGCCGGCTCGGCCCTGCCCTTGCGCGGCGGTTTACCCGACTTTGGTGGCTTGCCACCGCCGCCGCCATTGCCTCCGGGACGCACCTCGTCGACGGAAAAGGCCATGGACTGGCTCATGCCGGATTGCCCCATGGTCGGCTCGACGCGCTGCCCTTTGGCGGCAGGGCGAGCCTGGGGCTTGGTCTGCCGGGCCTTGGGAGCACCAACGCGGTCATCGGCCGAAATGCGAAAATCCATCAGGCATACCTAAAGCGGAAGAGGATCATGCTGCTTTTACCCTGTTCGGCCGGCAAGGGAAACAAGTGGTCACCAGCGGGTTAAGATCGATCCATCAGGACGGTCCCGTTCCCAGAGCGTCGGGGCAGCGCACAAGACGCTTCTCCGCGCGAAATGTGGCCGTTTATGGGGCAGTGACGCGGTTTTGCGCCGGTGTGACCTCTGGAACACAGCGGTTTCGTCCGGCATGACAAAGCGTGATCGGTTCCCGGTGCCAAGCTTGCGGGGGCAAATGTGGACGGCCTTGCACAAGCCGCAAATCGCGGCGAAAAGCTGGGGCCATGCGTCTGCCCGTTCTCCTTGTCCTCTTTGCCAGTGTATTTGCCACCGCCGCTCCGGCGCGGGCCGATCCGGTGACCACTGCCTTCAACGACGCCATTGCCGCCTTTGCGGCAGCGCGAACGCAGCTCCCCAACGAGATCGCCGGGGTCGATGTCGCGGCCTATGAAGCGGCTCTGTCGGGCGGCCGTTTCGTCTCGCGTCACTGGGGCGGGACGATCGTGCTGGAACTGCATGAAAGTGCCGATGCCGGCGGCAATTGCGGCCGCTTTGCCGCCTTTGTCAGCCTGCCGCCCAAGGATGGATCGGTGCGGCTGACCCTTTGTCCGCAATTTTCCGCCGACGGGACGCCGGCTCTGCGGCGTCTCACCATCCTGCACGAAATGGTGCATGTGGTGGCCGGGCCGGACGAATGTCGCGCCATGGCCTTTGCCGCGCGCATCGAGCAGCTCGCCAGCGGCCAAGTCACCCCGGTCGATCGCTACTGGCAGGCCAATGGCTGCGATACGTCAGGTTTCAGCCTGCCCTGATCATTCGGCAGCGACGCAGTAGCCGTGGGACGGGCGGATAGCGGCGATGACCGCCTCGGCCGCATTGGCCCGGAAGGTCTCTTCCTGCTGCATACTCGAAAGGTTGTCGGCTCAAGTCTTCCTAGCGCCAGCCCAGCCCCGGCGCGACGTGGGTGAGAATGCTCTCGATGACATGGGCATTATAGTCGACGCCGAGCTGGTTGGGGACGGTGAGGAGCAGCGTGTCGGCTTCGGCGATGGCCTCGTCGCGCTTGAGCTCCTCGATCAGCTTGTCGGGTTCGGCAGTATAGCCGCGGCCAAAGACGGCGCGCTTTTCCGGTTCGATATAGCCGAACTGGTCTTCCTCGGGCCGGCCGGCGCCGAAATACATGCGGTCCTGGTCATTGACGAGCGCGAAGATCGAGCGGCTGACCGAGACGCGCGGCTCGCGGGCATGTCCGGCCTCCTTCCAGGCGGCACGATAGGCGCGGATCTGTTCGGCCTGCTGGACGTGGAAGGGTTTTCCGGACTCGTCGAACTTGAGCGTCGAGGATTGCAGGTTCATGCCCATCTGCGCCGCCCACACCGCGGTGGCATCGCTGGCCGCACCCCACCAGATGCGCTCGAGCAGGCCCTCGGAATAGGGCTCGAGCCGCAGCATGCCGGGCGGATTGGGGAACATGGGCCGCGGATTGGGCTGGGCAAAGCCCTGGCCGGTAATGGCCTTGAGAAAGATCTCCGCATTGACCCGGGCCATGTCGGCATCGGTCTGGCCCTCGGCCGGCTCGTAGCCGAAATAGCGCCAGCCATCGATCACCTGCTCGGGCGAGCCGCGCGAAATACCCAATTGCAGCCGGCCGCCGGAAATGAGATCGGCAGCGCCGGCATCCTCGGCCATGTAGAGCGGATTTTCGTAGCGCATGTCGATGACGGCGGTGCCGATCTCGATGCTCTTGGTGCGCGCGCCCACGGCCGCCAGCAGCGGAAAGGGCGAGGCGAGCTGGCGGGCGAAGTGATGAACGCGGAAATAGGCGCCGTCGGCCCCCAGTTCCTCGGCTGCCACGGCAAGATCGATCGACTGCAGCAGCGCATCGCCGGCGCTGCGGGTGCCCGAATTGGGCGAGGGGCTCCAATGGCCGAACGAAAGAAAGCCGATCTTCTTCATGGGTATGCCTTTTTCGCTTTTGACCAGACTTAAGCGATCGCGGGCCCATGAAAAAGCCAGTCCGTCGGAACGGACTGGCCTTGTGGGGTGAACAAAGCGGGCTTTAGCGCGCGAGAAAAGCCAGCAGTTCGGCGTTGAAGCGCTCGGCATGGCTGACATTGAAGCCATGCGGCGCACCGGGAACCACCACCAAGGTGCTGCCGGGGATGGCCGCATGGGTGCGCTGTCCCGAGCCTTCAAGCGGCACGATGCCGTCGGCATCACCGTGGATCACCAGAGTGGGCACGGTAACCTTGGCGAGGTCGGCGCGGAAATCGGTGGTGCCGAAGGCCTGCATGCAGCCCAGAGCCGCCGTCTGGTCCGATTGCAGGCAGAGGGCGATGGCGTCCTGGCGCTCCTCCTCGCTGACCTTGAGTTCGCCATTGGCGGAAAAGAAGTCCCTGGTGAACTGGTCGAAGAAGGCTTCGCGGTCGGCGCGCAGGCCGGCTTCCATTTCCTTGGCCTTCTGTTCGGTCAGCGGGCCATCGGGGTTATCGGGGGTCTTCATGAGATAGGGCGGGACCGCGGCGGCAAAGACTACCGAATGCAGCTTGTCCTCGCCATATTTGGCCACATAACGCGCCACTTCCCCGCCACCCATGGAAAAACCCACGAGCGTCACGTTGGCGAGGCCGAGATCCTCGATGAGACCGGCGAGATCATCGGCCAGGGTATCGTAGTCATAGCCGCCTTCGGGCTTGTCGGAGCGGCCGAAGCCGCGGCGGTCATAGGTGATGACGCGATAGCCGGTATCGCGCAGGTCAGCGACTTGGTCGCCCCAGGCCTCGCCCGACAGCGGCCAGCCGTGAATGAGAATGACCGGGCGGCCGGGGCCGCCGCTATCTTCGGTGAAAATCTTGATGGGGCTCATGGCTCTTCCTTTGAGGTCGGGACTGGTGTCCCGCATCAACGGAAGCGCTGTTGGCCCTGTTCCGGGGGCGGCCGATCACAAGCGCGGCGGTGACGCGATGGTGATCGGGGGGTTGATCTTGGCTGGGAGATGCTGGCGGTGGCCGCGCCGCCATTCGAGCGTAGTTCCCATGGACTGCTCGCCTAAAATCTCCCCACTGGGGAGATTTTGCCTGCGGCCCGGCTCTCAGACATCCAGATTGCTGACGTTGAGGGCGTTGTCCTGGATGAAGTCGCGGCGGGGCTCGACAAGGTCGCCCATGAGGGCGGTGAAGATCTGGTCGGCTTCGTCGGTCTGGTCGATCTCGACGCGCAGCAGGGTGCGGGCATTGGGATCGAGTGTGGTTTCCCAGAGCTGCTCGGCATTCATCTCGCCCAGGCCTTTGTAGCGCTGGAGGCTGACGCCCTTGCGGCCGGCATCGGTGACGGCCTTGAAGAGACTGGCAGGCCCGAAAATGTTGATCGTGTCGCCCTTGCGGGTCAGCGTCGGGACGCCGCCGAAGAGTTCGTCGAGCCGCCCGGCCAGCTGCCGAAGCTTGCGGGCATCGGCGCTCTGGAGCAAGGCGCGGTCGATATAGTGGGTTTCGGCGACGCCGCGCACTGTGCGCGAAAAGGCCAGCGCCTCCTCGTCGGTGATCTCGCCGCTCCAGCCGCGCTCCAATTCGTCGGAAATGCGATCAAGCCGCTGGGCGACGCGCTTGAGCGTCTCGACGCTCTTTTGCGGATCGGACATGCCGTCGGGATCAAGCCCGCCGACAATGGCCGCCTGTTCAACGAGGTTGCGGTTGTAGCGGGTGTTGAGATTGTTGATGGCTTTGACGATGTCGCGCGCCTGCTGGAGGATGCCCAAGAGGTCGGCGCCGGCATGTTCGGCGCCATCACGGGTCTTGAAGACAGCGTCTTCGAGTCCGCCTTCGAGCAGGTAATCCTCGAGCGCTTCCTCGTTCTTGAGATAGAGCTCGGAGCGGCCGCGCGTGGCTTTGTAGAGCGGGGGCTGGGCGATGTAGATGTGGCCGCGCTCGATCAGCTCGCGCGTCTGGCGATAGAAGAAGGTGAGCAGGAGCGTACGAATATGGGCGCCGTCGACGTCGGCGTCCGTCATGATGATGATCTTGTGGTAGCGCAGCTTGTCGGCGTTGAATTCCTCGCGGCCGATGCCGGTGCCGAGCGCGGTGATCAGCGTGCCGACCTGGTCGGAGGAGATCATGCGGTCAAAGCGGGCGCGCTCGACATTGAGGATCTTGCCGCGCAGCGGCAGCACGGCCTGGTTTGAGCGGTCGCGGCCCTGCTTGGCGGAGCCACCGGCCGAGTCGCCCTCGACGATGAAGATTTCGCTCTTTGCCGGATCGCGTTCCTGGCAGTCGGCGAGCTTGCCGGGCAGCGAGGAGATTTCGAGCGCACCCTTGCGGCGGGTCAATTCGCGCGCCTTGCGGGCGGCCTCGCGGGCGGCGGCAGCTTCCACCACCTTGCCGACGATGACCTTGGCCTCGTTGGGATGCTCCTCGAACCACTGGCCGAGCTTTTCGTTGACGATGTTCTCGACCACGGGACGGACTTCGGAGGAGACCAGCTTGTCCTTGGTCTGGGACGAGAATTTGGGATCAGGCACCTTGACCGAGAGCACGCAGGTGAGGCCCTCGCGGGTGTCGTCACCGGAAAGCTCGACCTTTTCCTTCTTGGCGATGCCCGAGGAGGTGGCGTAGCCCGTCACCTGGCGCGTCAGCGCACCGCGCAGGCCTGCCAGGTGGGTGCCGCCATCGCGCTGCGGGATGTTGTTGGTGAAGCAGAGCACGTTTTCGTGGTAGCTGTCGTTCCACTGCAGCGCCACCTCGACGGTGATGCCGTCCTTTTCGGCGCGCATGACGATCGGGGTCTCGATGACCGGCGCCTTGGACTTGTCGAGATAGCGCACGAAGGCTTCGAGCCCGCCCTCGTAGAAGAGCTCGACCTCGACCGGCTCGGGGTGGCGGTGGTCGCGCAGGAGGATACGCACGCCCGAATTGAGGAAGGCCAGTTCGCGCAGGCGATGCTCGAGCGTCTTGAAGTCGAACTCGACCATGGTGAAGGTTTCGGTCGAGGGCAGGAAGGTGATTTCCGAGCCCGAGCGGCCTTCATAGGTGCCGGGCTTTTTTTCTTCCTTGTATTCGCCCACGACCTTGAGCGGCGCATCGGCCACGCCGTGAGTGAAGCTCATTTCGTGTATCTGGCCGTCGCGACGGATATTGAGCTTGAGATAGACCGAGAGCGCGTTGACGACAGAAACGCCGACGCCGTGCAGGCCGCCGGAGACCTTATAGGAATTCTGGTCGAACTTACCGCCGGCATGGAGCTGGGTCATGATGACCTCGGCCGCCGAGACGCCTTCGGAGGCGTGGATGCCGGTCGGGATGCCGCGACCATTGTCGTTGACCGAGCAGGAGCCGTCGGCATTGAGAGTGACCGTCACGAGGTCGGCATGGCCCGCTAGCGCCTCGTCGATGGCATTGTCGACGACTTCATAGACCATGTGATGCAGGCCTGAGCCGTCATCCGTGTCCCCGATATACATGCCGGGGCGCTTGCGCACGGCGTCGAGCCCCTTGAGCACCTTGATGCTGTCGGCGCCATATTCACTCGGGGTCGGATTTTCGCTGTCGCTCATGGGGTCCGAATCAGTCGATTTCACGTGGTTTCCGTTCTAGCGGAATGGGGCTCAAACCCCAAGGATTTTGGCCGTTTCCCGCGCTTTTGCCGGGGATTTATCCCGCCTTGGCCAGCCGTCCGTCCCGAACCGCAATCCGTTGCGCCCGCTCTTCGAGCGCCTCGAACAGCACGGCATCCGTGCCGGTAAGGAAACATTGCGTTTCGAGGCCGTCCAGCGCCGCGAACAGGGCCCGGCGCCGGTCCGGATCGAGATGGGCAGCGATCTCGTCGAGCAGCAGAAAAGGCACGATACCGGTCCGCAGGCGCACGAGGCGCGCATGGGCCAGAATGAGGCCGATCAGCAGCGCTTTCTGCTCGCCGGTCGAGCCCAAAGCCGCCGGCATGTGCTTTTGCGCATGCATGACCTCGAGATCGACGCGGTGTGGACCTGATGTGGTGCGTCCGGCGGCGCGATCAAGGCCACGCGCCGCATGCCAGCGCTGCACGAGCAGGGTTTCGAGCTCGGCCGAGGTTGCCGGTTCGACGGCATTGTCGAAGAGTGGGGTCAACGAAAGGTTGGCGGCGGGGAAAGTGCCATCTTCCAGACTTTCGGCAATGAGCGACTGGAGATGGGCGAGGCTGTCGGTGCGATTGAGATGGATGGATGCCCCGAGCTCCGCCATCTGCGCTTCGACAGCCGAGAGCCAGCGCGGATCGCCCTCTTCCTCGAGCAGTCGGTTGCGCTGCCGCATGGCCTTTTCGAAATCGGAGACGGCCGAGGAATGGGACGGAATAAGCGTTGTCACCAGGCGGTCGAGAAAGCGCCTGCGCTCACCCGCTGGGCCGGAGAACAAGCCGTCCATGGCCGGGGTGAGCCAGAGCACGCGCAGATAGTCGCTCATTGCCTCGATGGAGCGGGCATTGGCGCCATTGATGCGCACGCGCCGCCCGCCATCGGGCAGGGCACCGGTGCCGATATCGGCGGGCCCGCCATCGGTCTCGATGGTGGCAGCCACCGCCCAGGGCAGGTCCGAGCCCTGCGATTGCAGCGTGTCGAAGCTGGCGCCCCGGAGGCCCCGGCCGGGCGAGAGCACCGAGACGGCTTCGAGCAGATTGGTCTTGCCCGAACCATTGGGCCCGGTCAGCACGACATGGCGCTGGTCGAGGTCGAGCGCGGCCGAAGCGTAGTTGCGGAAAGCGGTGAGGCGGAGGCGGGAAATGTGGCGGATCATTTCACCCTTCTTTCCCTCTCCCCTTGCGGGAGAGGGTGGATCGGCCAAAGGCCGAGACGGGTGAGGGGTTCTGCCCGCTCGACAGATGCGGACTGACGGGCAGCCCCCTACCCCTCATCCGCCCTGCGGCCACCTTCTCCCGCAAGGGGAGACGGGGGAAACCGAGCGGATTGAAAATCCGGGCCCTGCGAGCGTAGCTCTCCGGGCCTAGTCGGCTTAAATCGCTCCACTGGAGCGATTTCCCCTTCGGGACACCGCCTAGACGCGCATCGGCATCAGCACGTAGAGGGCGTTGGCTTCGGTGCCTTCTTCCTTGACCAGGGTCGGGGAATTGGCATCGTTGAAGAGGAACACCGCGCTTTCGGAGCGGATCTGCTGGATGATGTCGAGCAGGTAGCGCGCATTGAAGCCGATCTCGAAGCCGTCGGTATCGAAATCGACCGCCACTTCTTCGGAAGCCGTGCCGTGGTCAGGATTGGTGACGGACAACTCGAGCAAGCCATCCTTGGCCGAGAGCTTGACCGCCTTGCCGCCCCGGTCGGAGGCAATGGTCGAGACACGATCGACGGCGATGGCAAAGCCGGCCTTGTCGACCAGCATCTGCTTGTCGTTGTTCTTGGGCGTCACCCGGTCATAGTCGGGGAAAGTGCCTTCGATGAGTTTGGAGAGCAGGACGACCGGTCCGACGGTGAAGCGGATCTTGGTGTCGGATACCTCGACATGGACGTCGCCATCGACGCCATCGAGAAGTTTCTGCACTTCGCCCACGGTCTTTTTGGGCACGATGATGCCGCTCATGCCAGACGCGCCGGCCGGAGCCGCGATCTCGGCACGGGCCATGCGGTGGCCATCGGTGGCAACGGCGCGGAAGAGGCTGCCCGACTGGGAATTCTCGACGGCATGGAAATAGATGCCGTTGAGATAGTAGCGCGTCTCCTCGTTGGAGATGGCGAACTGGGTGCGCTCGATCAATTCGCGCAGGGAGGCGGCGGGAATGTCGAATTCATGCGCGAAAGCGCCGGACTTGAGATCGGGGAAGCTGTCAGGCGAAAGGCAGGCGAGATTGAAGCGCGAGCGGCCGGAGGTGAGAACCATGTTCTCGCCGCCATCGGTTTCGAGCCGCACTTCCGAGCCATCGGCCAGCTTGCGCACGATTTCGTAGAGCGTATGGGCCGGCACGGTGGTCGAGCCCGGGGTCGAGACCATGGCGGGCACGCTTTCGGTGACCTCGATATCAAGATCGGTGGCGCGCAGCTCGACGCGATCGTCGCTTGCCTTGAACAGCACATTGGCCAGGATCGGATAGGTGTTGCGGCGTTCGACCACCCGATGCACATGGCTCAGCGACTTGAGCAGATGATTGCGTTCGAGCGTGACTTTCATGGAGCGTTCTTCCTGGCATACACGGCAGCAAAACCCGGCGCTGGCCGGGCTGGGACGTTTACAGTTTCATAAGGAATTGGCAAGGCCGACAGGCCTCTTGCCGCAGCCAAGCTGTGGATGTCAGCTGCGGAAATGCACGGTGATGTCGAAACGCTCGCCGGGCAGCGCGCCGAGCGCCTCAAGCCCGGCAAAAGGCAGGCAGCGCTCGATGGCGCGGGCGACGGACTGCATCAGCACGGGATACTTGCCGGCGGTGCGGATGCTGTCGGGGACGATATAGGGATCGCCATCGAGAGTGCCGTCGCCGAAGAAGGCAAGCCGGACCGAAATCGCGCGGTTTTCGTAGCCGGACGTCAGGCTCCAGCAGCCGAGCAGCTGCTCCTGGACCGAAGTGGCGATGGCCAGGTTCTGTGCGGCGCGTTCGGTGGGTTCGCTGTCCTCAGCGAAAGCGGGAAACGCGGACAACAGAAGAAGGGCGAGAAGAGGGGCAAATCGCAGCATGACCCATCCCTGCCCTGCGGATCGGTTCACATTAAGGCAGCATTACGGCTACGCACAGGTCGGTGTAAGGTTGGCGCGAAGGTTGCGGGGGGCGAGGTCGGTCCCTGCGCGATCAGCTTCGGGCGTGAGGCTTACGGCGGACAAGCGGCCGGTCTGGCCCTGCGGGCAACCACTCGACCATAGGTCTCCGGGCGTAGTCACCTCAAATCGGTCCACTGGACCGATTTGACCGCGCCCTCAGCGCGGCCGGTCGGGCCCTACGAGCATAGCTCTCCGGGTGTGGCGCGGTAGACGGACCGGCCCTGCGACCATAGGTCTTCGGGCGTAGTCACCTCAAATCGGTCCACTGGACCGATTTGACCGCGCCTTCGGCGCGGCCGGTGACTACTCCTCCAGCATTCTCTTGAGGAGTTCGATTTCCTGGCCCAGTTCCAGGTCGTCCTTGATCATCTGCTCGACCTTGCGGACCGAGTGGAGGACGGTGGTGTGGTCGCGGCCACCGAAGCGCCGGCCGATTTCGGGCAGCGAGCGGCTGGTGAGGGCCTTGGCCAGATACATGGCGATCTGGCGCGGGCGCACGACGTCGCGCGAGCGGCGGGCCGAGAGCAGTTCGTTGCGCGGCACCTTGTAGTGGCGCGAGACGATCTTGAGGATGTCCTCGATGCGGACGCGCTTGGCGTCACGGGCGCGGATGAGGTCGGCCAGGGTCTTTTCGGCCAGTGGGACGGTGACCAGTTCGCCGGTGAGCTGGTAGGCGGCAACGAGGCGATTGACGGCGCCATCGAGGTCGCGGCCATGGCTGATCACCGACCGGGCAATATAGTCGACGACGGGATTGGGGAAATGAAGGCCAAACCGGGCGCTGGCCTGTTCGGCCCGGCGCTGGACGATGTCGCGGCGCAGATCATGATCGAAGGACGAGATCGGCACGACAAGGCCACCGGAGAGACGCGAGCGCACGCGCTCATCGAGCATTTCGAGATCGCGTGGGGGCGCATCGCCAGCCACCACGACCTGCTTGGCGCCGGTCAGCAGCGCACCCAGCGTATGGCCGAATTCGGTGGCGGACTTGCCCTGCAGGAACTGCATGTCGTCGATCAGCAAGAGGTCGACCCGGCGCAGCCATTCCTTGAAGCCGAGCGCGCTCTGGCGCTGCACTGCAGTGATGAAATGGTACATGAAGTGGTCGGCCGTCAGATAGACGATGTTCTTGCTCGGATCGGCCTGGCTCACCGCATGGGCGATACCGTTGAGCAGGTGAGATTTGCCCAAGCCAACGGTGGAATGAATATAGACCGGATTGAAGGTGACGGCATTGTTGATGGCGGCGCTGGCGATCTGCTTGGCGACGCCGAAGGCCATTTCATTGGCCGCGCCGGCCACGAAGGTGTCGAAGGTCATGCGCGGATCGATGGTGCTGCCGGCCAGCGCATCGCCACCCTTGGCACTGTCTCGCACGAGGCGGGGGGTCGCGGGAGCCGCGGCTACCGGAGCGGGCGCTGCGGGTTGGGCGGAGGCGTTTTCGGGCACGGCTTCGGCAACGGGCGCCAGGCGCGGACGGGCCTGGCCGTTGACGCGCATGGTCACCTGGAGGCGCGCAGCCTCGGGAATGTCATTGCGGAAGGCTTCGACGATGCGGTCGGCATAATTGGATTGCACCCAGGAGCAGAGGAAGCGCGTCGGCGCGCTCAGATGCACGAGGTCGTCCACGATCTCCTCGAGTTCGAGACGCGCGAACCAGGAGGTGAAGACATCCTCGCCCACGCCGGCCTTGAGGCGGGCGCGCACGCGGGTCCAGAGCTCGCGGTGATCGGGGGTATCGAGGTCAGTGGCCATGACAGGGGTGCCGCCTTTGGTGGTCGTGGAATGGGAGGGGGAATTGGCATCGGTCCAATCGTCCCTTCCCGCGGTCGCCTGTCGCATCATCGTTTCTAGCCCCATTTGTTCTTGCCGCCTTGTCCGGCCCGCATAGCCGGAAAAGCCCCTGATCTCTTTTTGGTGTCCTTCCGGCCCCTGATGGGCCGGTTCATCCGGACACAGCTTCGCCCCTGCCTCCGCAGACTGCGGACGCAACCATATTGCCCGGCAGCCTGTCCGCTGCCGTTGCGCGCTCAACCTTTCAACTGAACCCGGCCTGACCCGGCCGATGGTCTTATGAACGTATCCAACTCAAATTCGACCGGTCACCCGGGGGGATCCAACCCCTAAACTCTCGCTGAACTCTCCGGCCCTGAAGGCCGGCACACCCCAAACCCAAAGCCCCCTCGCGGCGGCCCGCCGATGGTTCCGGAGGGTCGTTCCACCCCTCCTTTTCCCCGTCAGCCAGATTACCTTAGAGGCCAGAAATTGGAGCAGCAAGACGTGAATCGCTGAAAAAGGGTCTTGACTCGCACAAGGGTTTTTTGAGGTTGGCCACCGCTAAAATGGACCCTCCGGCAAGGGCCTGTGACTCAAGGCAGATTCCAATACTTAGCCGGGACGAAAGCGTTAAAAATTTATTCCTGGCAGGACATTGGACAAGCCCGGACCAGTCCGGGAATGCTTGCCCGGACCTGGGGCAAGCCGCTGAAACACTTGCACAATCTTGCAGCTTCACCCTTCGTTCCGGCCGCGTCACAAATGTCACATCTCGGTCATATGACATTATGATGGCGAAAAAAGCGTCCGGTGAGCGACCAACAAAAAGGGCTCCTGACGGAGCCCAGATCGTATCATGTCAGCGGCGCCGAACCCAGCGCCTCGGCAGCCCGAAATCAGACGGCCAGGGCCTTCACGCGGCTGTTGAGGCGGGAGACCTTGCGCGATGCCAGATTGGCATGGACGATGCCCTTGCCGGCAGCGCGGTGGATCTCGGGCTCGGCAGCCTTGAGCGCGGCGAAGGCGGCAGCGTGATCACCGGAGGTGATCGCTTCCTCGACCTTGCGGATGAAGGTGCGCACGCGGCTACGACGCGACTTGTTGATCGCGGTGCGGGCGGCAATCTTGCGGGTCGCCTTCTTGGCTGACGGCGTATTGGCCATTTAGGTCCTCTTGGATCGTCGGACCGGCAGAAACCGCACCAAACTGGCGCCGCAACCTGCCGGGATGAAATGAAAGCGGCGGCAAGCTGCCGCCAAGTCGGGGGGTCTATAGGGGATTGAGGGGGAGGCGTCAATACGATTCCCACTCTCGGTCTGCCCGCACTTCCTGCGGAACAGGGGCACCCTTAGCGCGGGTGAGGGTCTTTTGCCGGTGAGCGGTCTTTGCGGCACCCCCTCATCCGGCGCTGCGCGCCTCCTTCTCCCACGAGGGCAGAAGGAAGGCGCTCAATGCCTCTTCTGGCACACCGGGCAATAGAAAGTCGAGCGGCCGGACTGGACGATGCGCTTGACAACGCCCGTGCAGAGCGGGGTCGGGCAGGGATCGCCCTCGCGGTCGTAGACGGCGAAATTGTGCTGGAAATAGCCCTCGCCCGTCGTGCTGCGGAAATCGCGGATGGTGGAACCGCCCACTTCGATGGCGGCGACCAGCACTTCGCGCACCGCAGAGGCAAGGTCGTCGAGGGCCTTTTTGGGCTTGCCGGACTTGGTCACCAATGTGCGCGCCTCGACGGTGGGCAGGATATGGGCGCGATGGAGCGCCTCGGCGACATAGATATTGCCAAGGCCAGCGACCACGCGCTGGTCGAGCAGAGCTGCCTTGATCGGCGCCTTCTTGCCGGCAAAGGCCGCTGCCATTTCTGTCGCGCCGAATTCATTGCCCAGAGGCTCGGGACCGAGATCCTTTAGATAGGGGCTCTGTTCGATATCGTCATAGAGGTCGATGAAGCCGAAGCGCCGGGGATCGGCATAGATGAGATGGCTCTTGCCATGGCGCGGATGATCGAGACTCCAGACCATGTGGTCGTGTTTGGGCTCGGTGCCCGGTTCGTAATAGCGCGGCGGCTTGTCGATGCCGTGCTCAGCAAAGCGCCAGGAGCCGGTCATGCCCAGATGGCTGAGCAGGGTGGCGCCACCCGAGAGCGTCATCAGCAGGTATTTGGCGCGCCGGCCCACATGTTCGACCACCTGCCCTTCGAGCCGTGCCTTGAGCCCTTCGGGAAAGGGAAAGCGCAGGTCCTTGCGGTTGAGGGTCACCGTCTCGATGGTGGCGCCTTCGAGCCATGGCGCCAGCCCCCGGCGCACGGTTTCGACCTCGGGTAGTTCGGGCATGGGTCAATTCTCCTTCACCCTGCGCGGCTTTGTGGCATGGGCAAGCCTTTACCGCTTCTATATACGGGCAGTACTCAATGTATTGCGATCAATACAGACCGTATCGAGGCCCCGCCATGACCCAGTCCAGCCAGACCACCCATTTCGGCGAGCGCATCGTGGCGCTCGAGGAAAAGCAGGGCCTGGTCAATCAGGTGTTCCATGACGTGGCCGACCGCTATGACCTGATGAACGACCTGATGAGCGCCGGGGTTCACCGGCTCTGGAAGGATGCCATGGTGGCAGAACTGGCGCCGCCCAAGGCCGGCAGCCGGCCCTTTTCCGTGCTCGACATGGCGGGCGGCACCGGCGATATCGGCGAGCGCATCGTCAATGCCTCGCTCGGACATGCCAGCGTGGTGGTCTCGGACATCAATGCCGACATGCTGCGGGTGGGCGCCGAGCGCGCCAAGAGCTGGCGCTATCCGGGCCAGGTGGAATTCGTCGAGGCCAATGCCGAGCAACTGCCCTTCGATGACAACAGCTTCGACGCCTATACGATCGCCTTCGGCATCCGCAATGTGCCGCGCGTGCAGCAGGCGCTGGACGAAGCCCATCGCGTCTTGAAGCGCGGCGGCCGCATCCTCGTGCTCGAATTCAGCCAGGTCGACGTGCCGGGCTTCGATGCGATCTACAGGCTCTATTCGGACCAGGTGATCCCGCCCCTGGGCAAGGTCGTCACCGGGGATGCGCAGCCTTACCAGTATTTCATCGAGTCGATCCGCAAGTTCCCCGCCCCGGCCGAATTCACCGGCATGCTGGGCAAGGCGGGCTTCAAGCGCACCAAGCACCAGAGCTATACGGGCAATATCGCTACGTTGTTTTCGGGCTGGAAGCTCTAGCCCATGGCGCTTGGCTCGACGTTTCGCCTGATCCATGCCGGCTGGGTGCTAGCGCGCGAGGGCGCGTTTTCGGTGCTGCCGGTGGAATCGCTGCCGCCGATGATGAAGGCCGGGATCGCCATGGCGCGGCTGGTGGAGCGGCGCGACGTACGCCGGACCGGCAGCATCGAGCGGCTCAATGCGGCGCTGCACAAGCTCGGCCCGTCCTATGTGAAATTCGGCCAGACGCTGGCGACCCGGCCTGACATTGTCGGCCTCCAGGCGGCGGCAGACCTGTCGGGCCTGCAGGACCGCATGCCCCCATTCGACCCCAAGCTCGTGCCGGAGATCCTCGACGCGGCACTGGGCGCCAAGGCCGCGCAGCTGACCGAAATCAGTGAGCCCATAGCCGCCGCCTCGATCGCCCAGGTGCATCGGGCAAAGCTGCGCCAGCCCGGGCAGGTGCCCAAGGTGGTTGCCGTCAAGATGCTGCGCCCTGGCGTCGCCGAACGGTTCCAGGCCGATACCGACAGTCTTTATGCCGGCGCCCGGCTGGCCGAGACCTTCTCGCCCGCCAGCCGGCGCCTGAGACCCACCGAAGTGGTGCGCACGCTCGACCATTCGATGCGGCTCGAACTCGACCTGCGGCTCGAGGCCGCCGCCATTTCGGAAATGGCCGAGAACATCAAGGACGACAAGGGCTTCATCATCCCTTCCGTGCATTGGGACCAGGTGGCGCAGAATGTGCTGACGACGACCTGGATGGACGGCATTCCGATCCGCGATCATGCCGCCATGGATGCGGCGGGCGTCGATCGCAAGGCATTGGCCGCCAAGCTGTTGCAAAGCTTTTTGCGCCACGCCATTCGCGACGGCTATTTTCATGCCGACATGCATCCGGGCAATCTCTTCGCCGATCCGAAGACCGGGGACGTGATCGCGGTGGATTTCGGCATCATGGGCCGGATCGGCAAGTTCGAGCGCCGGTTCCTCGCCGATATTCTCTATGGCTTCATCACCCGCAATTATCGCCTCGTGGCGCAACGCCATTTCGACATCGGCTATGTGCCCGCGTACCAGTCGGTGGACGATTTCACCCTCGCCATCCGCTCGATCGGCGAGCCGCTGCATGGGCGCACCGCCGCCGACATTTCCATGGCCAAGGTGCTGGGCCAGCTCTTCACCATCACCGACCTCTTCGACATGCAGACACGGCCAGAACTGGTGCTGCTGCAAAAGAGCATGGTGCTGGTCGAGGGCGTGGCGCGCAATCTCGACCCGGACCTCGACATCTGGACCGTGGCCGAACCGGTCGTGGGCGATTGGCTGCGGCGCGAGGAGGGGCCGGTGGGGCGCATCGAGGACCTTGCCGGCCATGTGAGCCGCATGACCGAGGCCCTGGGCCGGGTGCCGCGCCTTCTGGCGCAGGCCGAGCTGACCATGGCCGAGCATCGCGCGATGATGGCGCGTCCGCCGGACCGATTGATGCGCGGCATGATGCTGGCAGTGCTGGTGGCGCTGCTGGGCCTGGTGCTCGCCCTCGTCTGGCAGGTGCTGGCAGGCGGCTGAAACCGGCCAGCTGGCGCTTGTCGCCGGGCGCCGTCCCACCATAAAGTGCCAAAAGGACGGCCCCAGACCCGTCCATCACGGGAGAAGCGGAATGAGCGTCAATCTTGTCGGCAAGCTTGCAGCGACGATGCTGCTGGCGGCCGGACTTGCGGGCTGTATCGACGTCAATATCGACGTGGCCATCACCAGCCCGACCACGGCCCGGGCGACCATGACCCAGGTCATGAGCGCCGATGTCTATGCGATGGTGAAGATGAGCGCCGAGGAGCAGCCGGAAAGCGAAGACAGCTTCTGCGCCGAGGGCGAGTTGACCGAGAATGCCGATGGCAGCGCGACCTGTACCATGGTGGAGGAAGGCGCCTTTGCCGATCTCGATCTCGGCCAGGACGAAGGCGGCATGACCTTTACCGAGGCCGGCCCGGGGCTGGTCCGCGTCGCCCTGCCGACCGCCGACCTGCAGGCAGAACTGGGGGCCGAGGAGCAGATGGACGAGGATACCCGCCAGATGGTGGAGGCCTTCTTCACCGACCGCACCATGACCATTGCCATATCCGGCGCGGAGATCGTCGAAAGCAACATGACCATTTCGGCCGATCGGCGCAAAGCCGAACAGGTCATTCCGCTGATCGACCTCATCAATGGCGAAGCAGGCCTGCCCGCGGAAATCTTTGCGGTCGTGCGCGCACCGTGACGGTCCGGGTCGGCTTCAAATGGCTGGCGCATGGCGCCGGCCTGCCCCTGCCCCGCCAGCAGACGGCAGGCGCTGCGGGCCTTGACCTCGCAGCCGCGATCGGGGCGGACGAGGTGGTGACCATCGCGCCCGGCGACTATGCGATGATCCCGACGGGGCTCTGCATCGCCCTGCCCGAGGGGTACGAAGCGCAGATTCGACCACGATCGGGCCTTGCGGCGCGACACGGGGTCACGGTGCTGAACTCTCCCGGCACGGTTGACGCCGATTACCGTGGTGAAGTCAAAATACTGTTGACCAACCATGGCAAACTGCCCTTCGCGCTGCGCCGTGGCGAGCGCATCGCGCAGATGGTGGTGGCGCCGGTGAGCGTCGTCGAACTGGTGGAAGTGGATGAACTGGATGCAACTGAACGTGGCGCTGGCGGCCACGGCTCGACTGGCCGCTAGCAGTATCGCCCTCCTGGTTCTGGCATTACCGGCCCAGGCCGGTGACCGGGCGCTGATCGATTATATCGGGTTTTCCGAGGACTTCCGCTATTTCGCCTTCGAGGAATTCGGCATCCAGGACGGCTCGGGCTTTGCCTATTCGAGCATCTATGTGGTCGACCTCAACACCGACAGCTGGGTGGTAGGGACGCCGGTGCGGTACCAAGCCGACAGCGAGGAGGCCCCGCTCAGCACGGTGCGTGACCTCGTGGCGGAAAGCGCGGCCGATCATGTTGCCGAATTCGGCATCGACGTGCCGGTCGAGATCGCCGCCATGATCGGAGACGGCGTGCCGGGGACGGACGCGAAAAGCCTGGTTTTCGGTGCGCCCGGCTATATGCCCGGCACCGTTTCGGGTGATTATACGCTGACTCTTTCCACCTTCGAGACGACCGCCACCAGCCCCTGCGACGAATGGTTCGGCGTCAAGCCAAAGGGCTATCAGCTCGAGGTCAGCGACAGCGGCAGCGCGCGCCAGGTGCATATGGACGAGAAGCTGCCGCGCTCGCGCGGCTGCCCGACCGACTATCGTATCCATTCGGTGGTGATGCCCTTTGGCGGCGCCACGCTCAGCAATGCCGTGGCCATCGTCTCGGTCTATCCCGGTGGCTTCGAGGGCCCGGACCGGCGCTTCCTGGCGGTTCCCCTTGGCCTCTGAAGGACCTCTCAGCCCCGAGGAAACGCGGCGCTATGCGCGCCATCTGGTGCTCAAAGGGTTCGGCGGGACCGGGCAGCAGAAGCTCAAGGCGGCGCGTGTGCTGGTGGTGGGCGCGGGCGGGCTGGGCAGTCCCGCCATTGCCTATCTGGCGGCGGCCGGGGTGGGCCGCATTGGGATTGTCGATCCGGACACGGTGTCATTGTCCAACCTGCAACGGCAAGTGATCCACGACACCGCTTCGGTGGGAGCGGGCAAGGTGGACAGCGCAGGGCAGTTCGCGGCAGCGCTCAATCCGCATGTGGTTCTAAACCTCCATGGTGTCGCCGTCACCGAAGCCAATGCCGAAGCGCTGATCGCGGCCGTGGATGTCGTGATGGACGGCAGCGACAACCTCGTGACCCGGCGTGTAGTGGCGGCAGCGGCCGAAAAACTGCGCAAGCCGCTTGTCTCCGGGGCGGTGTCGATGTTTTCAGGCCAGGTGACGGTCTTCGCGCCGCATCTGGGCGGGCCTGGCCATGCCGCGCTCTATCCCGACGAGGCCAGCGACGATGCCCTGCCCTCGTGCGAGCTCAACGGCATTCTGGGCCCGGTGACGGGGGTGATCGGCACGCTGATGGCGATGGAGGCGATCAAGTTGATTACCGGGATCGGCGCGCCGCTGATCGGGCGGCTGCTTGTCTATGATGCGCGTGACGCGCGGTTTTCAGAGCTGGCTTACTAGGGCGCAACCTTCGGGCTGGTCCACGGGTTGGGCGATCAGTGCAGACGAGGTTTCGCCATGACCGATTATGACCTCACCCTCGACGAGCTTGAAACGCTCGCGCTCTTTACCGAGCCGGGCCAGCCCGAGGATGTCGACCCGCAGCATTTCGCCAAGCTCCTGTCCATGGCCCTGCTCGAGCAGAAGGAGGGCGGGCCGGTGCTGACCGAGACCGGGCGGGAACGGCTAAACGGCAAGGAGGCCGGGGCGGGGTCCTAGTTCCTCTCGAGATGAGGGAAATTACCCCTCATCCGCCCTGCGGGCAGCTTCTCCCCATACTGGGAGAAGGGTCAGCGCGTTCAGGCGCATCCCGGCTCACCCACGCTATGCGCGGGTGCAGGGGCTCAGGCGTCCGGGTGCTTGAAGACCAGGGCGGCATTGGTGCCGCCGAAGCCGAAGCTGTTGGAGAGCACGTAGCCCAGGTCCACATCGTCGCGGCGCTGGCGCAGGATGGGCATGTCCGCGAAGGCCGGATCGAGGGTTTCGATATTGGCGCTTTCGGCGATGAAGCGGTGGCGCATCATCAGGATCGAATAGATCGACTCATGAACGCCCGTGGCGCCCTGGCTGTGGCCGGTCAGCGACTTGGTGGCGGAGATGGGCGGGCACTTGTCCTCGTTGCCAAAGACGGCGCGCAGGGCCTCGATTTCCTTGAGATCGCCCACCGGGGTCGAGGTGGCGTGGGGATTGATGTAGTCGATCGGCGCATTGATGTTCTGAAGCGCCATACGCATGCAGCGCTCGGCGCCTTCGCCCGAAGGCGCTACCATGTCGAGGCCGTCGGAGGTCGCGCCATAGCCGACGACTTCAGCCCAGATTTTCGCGCCGCGCGCCTTGGCGTGTTCGAGTTCCTCGAGCACCAGCACGCCGGCACCGCCGGAAATGACAAAGCCGTCGCGATTGGCGTCGTAGCAGCGGCTGGCCCTGGACGGATTGTCGTTGAAGTCCGAGCTCATGGCGCCCATGGCGTCGAAGAGATCCGACAGGGTCCAGTCGAGATCCTCGTGGCCGCCGGCAAAGACGATGTCCTGCTTGCCCAGCATGATCTGTTCCATGGCATTGCCGATGCAATGCTTGGAGGTCGCGCAGGCGGCGGTGATCGTATAGTTGATGCCCTTGATGCCATAGGCGGTGGCAAGCGTTGCCGAGGCGGTGGAGCCCATGGCCTTGGGCACGGCCAGCGGCCCGATGCGCTTGGGAGACGTATTCTTGCGGGTGGTGTCGGCGGCCTCGACGATGGTGCGGGTTGAGGCGCCGCCCGAACCCATGACAATGCCGGTCATGGGGTTGGAAATGTCGCCCTCGTCGAGCCCTGCATCGGCGATGGCCTGCTGCATGGCGAGGTAGTTCCAGGCTGCGCCCTTGCCCATGAAGCGGGTGACGCGGCGATCGAGCACTTCGAAGGGATCAAGGCGCGGATCGCCCTTGACCTGGCTGCGGAAGCCCAGCTCGGCATAGTCCTCGGCAAAGACGATGCCGGGCTTTGCGGTGCGCAGGCTGGTCGTCACCTCGTCAAGCGAGTTGCCGATTGAGGAAATGATACCCATGCCGGTGACGACAACTCGTCTCATTTCTGTCTCGCTCTTGGTCTTGTGGTGCGGTCGCCCTGGGGTCGGGCGCCGCCCTTATATGGTTCGGTTCTGGCCGGCATTAAGGCGCATCAGGCGCTTTGCTGCTCGACCAATTGTGCGTCGGTGAAGAGCCCAACGCGCAAGTCCTTGGCTTCGTAGATCAATTTCCCGTCAGCCTTGACCCAGCCATCGGCGATGCCGAGGGTGAGGCGCGAGCGCATGACGCGCTTGAGGTCGATGCCGTATTCGACCAACTTCACGTCATCGGTGACCTGGCCGGTGAACTTGATTTCGCCTCCCAGGGCGCGACCCTTGCCCGGCTGGCCGATCCAGGAGAGGAAGAAACCGGTCATCTGCCAGACCGCATCGAGCCCGAGGCAACCGGGCATGACCGGGTCGCCGATGAAATGGCACTTGAAGAACCAGAGGTCGGGATTGACGTCGAGCTCGGCGCGCACGAAGCCCTTGCCATGGGCGCCGCCGGTTTCCTCGATCTGGGTGATACGGTCGAACATCAGCATGGGCGGGGCCGGCAGGCGCGCATCGCCCTGGCCGGGCAGTTCGCCTCGCCCGTGGGCCAGCAGTTCCTGATAGTCAAAGGCGTGTTGACGCTCGGCCATGGACACTTCCCCAATCTCGCTCAAGCCCCGTCTCGTATAGGCGTGACGGGATAGGGTCAAGCCAGCGGCAGGATGCGGGGCGGCGCCGCGCTTGCCCAGCGGGCCGGGCGCACGTATAAGATGCCTGCAAAACCGGACCTGAACGACGAGAATTCCTGGCCCTATGCTCGACCGCGACACCACTGCCCGGCCGCTCCCTTCCCGCAAGCCCTGCCTCACCGCCGTCCTGCGCATGGCCGGCCTTCGGCCGACGCGGCAGCGCGTGGCCCTGGCGGAACTGCTGTTCGGCGGCCCGCATCGGCATGTCAGCGCCGAGCAGCTGCATGGCGAGGCGAGCGTGGCCAATGTCAACGTGTCGCTGGCCACGATCTACAATACGCTGCACCAGTTCCATGAAGCCGGCCTGTTGCGGGAAGTGGCCATCGACGCCTCACGCTCCTATTTCGACACGGATACCTCCGACCACCACCACTTCTATGTCGAAGACGAGCAGCGGATGATCGACATTCCGGCGACGTCGGTGGAGTTCAAGGCCCTGCCAAAGGCGCCCGAGGGCATGGAAGTGGCCCATGTCGACGTCGTGATCCGCGTCCGCCGGGCCCCCGCTTCCGTCTAGGAATCACGGCCCAGGCGTTCCGCAAATCGTCAGCCGCTATTCTGGCAGGACAAGAGCTGTCCAGCCCTTGCCTGCGCGCAAATCCTCTCGCCGGCCGATGACATTGGCGGCGTCATCGACCATATTGCACCCCTGTCGAAACCTGCCGCAAGGATGGCTGATGCCGGAAAAGGTCAATCTCAAAGCCTATTTTGACCGAATCGGATTTTCCGGTTCCATCGCCCCGACGGTGGCGACGCTGGACCAGCTGCACGCCTTGCATCCCGCCACCATCCCCTTCGAAAACCTGTCGCCGCTGATGGGCGATGTGGTGGCGCTGGACCAGGCCAGTCTCGAGCGCAAGCTGCTGACCGAAAAGCGCGGCGGCTATTGCTTTGAGCACAATCTGCTGCTCATGCGGGTGCTGGCCGATCTCGACTATGTCGTACGGCCGCTCCTGGCGCGCGTCGTGTGGACCAATCCGGATGGCGCTTCGCTTCCTCCCAGCCACATGCTGCTCCTGGTCGAAGTCAACGGACAAAATTACATCGCCGATGTCGGCTTCGGAGGTCTCAGCCTTACCGCGCCGCTGCGGCTGCGGGCCGATGTCGAGCAGGCAACGCCGCACGAGACGTTCCGCCTCGTGGGCGGGAATCCCGACTGGACACTGGAAGTGCGGATCGGGGAGGACTGGAAGCCGGTCTATGTCTTTACGCTCGATGCCGTCGGCGAAGACCAGATCGCGCCGATCAACCATCGCCTCGCCACCGATCCCGCGTCCCCGTTTACCCGGGAATTGCGCGTGGCGCTGGCGCCCCAGGGGAGGCGGCTCAAGCTGCACGACCGGGTCTTCACCGTCCAGCTGGTGGGCGCCGAAAAAGAGCAGCGCGAGATCGGCAGCATGGAGGCGTTGCGGGCGGTTCTGACGGGTGAATTCGGCCTCGTCCTGCCCAGTGACGAGCGGCTGGAAGCGGCCCTGTCGCAACTGTTTCCGCTGGCGCCCGACACGCCCGACCAGGCTCCCGTGTGAGCCATGGCGCCGGTCCAGGTTCCGCTCGACAAGCTGCATGAATTCGTCGATTTCGACGCTTTCTACGCCTGGCTTGCAACCAACCATGCCCAAGCGGACGAAGTCTGGATCCGCATTTTCAAGAAGGGCACGGGCCGCCCCACTATCACCCCGGTGGAAGCCATCGACGCGGTGCTCTGCTGGGGATGGATCGACGCGATCAAGAAAAGCTGGGACGCCGACAGCTTCGTGCAGCGCTATTGTCCGCGGCGCCCCAAATCGGTGTGGAGCCAGATCAATCGCGACAATGTCGCGCGTCTGGTGGACAAGGGCCTGATGACCGAGCATGGCCTGCATCACGTCGAGGCGGCCAAGGCCGATGGACGCTGGGACGCGGCCTACAAGACCACCCAGGAGGCCCCGGCGGAGCTGCTTGCGGCCATTTCTGCCAGCCCGGCGGCTCAGGCTATGTACGAGCAACTTTCGGCGCAGAACCGCTTCGCACTGACCTTCCGCACCCTGTCGCTCAAGACCGAGGCGGCGCGGCGGAAAAAGATCGAGGGTTTCGTCACCATGCTCGAGCGGGGCGAAACCATCTACCCGCAAAAGGCCAAATCATGAGCGGGGGCTGGGCCGCTTTCCTGCGCGGCATCAATCTGGGCAAACGGCAGATGAAAATGGCCGAGCTCAGAGCATGTCTCGAAGCGGCCGGGTTTGCCGAGGTGAAGACCGTCCTGGCCAGCGGCAATGTGCGGCTGGTTTCCGATGGTAACGCTACAACGGTCAAGTCGCGCCTCGAAAAGGCCATTGCCGACCAGTTCGGCTTTGCCGTGGGCGTCGTGCTGCGCTCGCAGGACGAGATCGCGAAGATGCTGGCGGGGCACCCGTTCGACGCGCTCGATCCCAAGGCGGACCTGGCCCGGCATGTGCTGATGTTCGACCTGCCACTACCCTCGGGCCTGGTTATCGAAAGCCGCAAGGGCGATACGGAAATCCTGCGCATCGACAGCCGCGAGGTGTATATCGCCGCCTATCGCCAGCCCAATGGCCGCTATACCGAGCATGTGGAAGAGGTGCTCAAGCCCCTTTACGCTGCCCTTGGCAAGGGCATGCTCGACACCATGCGCAACTGGAACACCATCGAGAAGATGCTCCCATGATCACCGTCTTCGGCTCCACCAATCTCGACCAGATCGGCACCGTGTCGCGCCTGCCCAGGCCCGGCGAGACCGTGGCGGGCGGCAGCTTTTCCATGGCGCCGGGCGGCAAGGGCGCCAACCAGGCGCTGGCGGCGCGCCGCGCTGGAGCCCAGGTACTGCATGTCTCGGCTGTCGGCGACGACGCCTTTGCCGATATGGCGCTGGCCTTGCTCAAGGACGGTGGCGCCGATCTTTCGCAGATGCGCACCGCCGAAACGGCCACCGGCATCGCCATGATCTTCGTGGACAGCCAGGGCGAGAATGTCATCGCCATCCTGCCCGGCGCCAATGGCACGGTGAGCGCCGAGGATGCCGCGCGCGGGCTTTCGGGCCTGACTGACGCCGATACGCTGCTCGTGCAACAGGAAGTGCCGCAGGAAGCCACGCGCAAGGCCTTGGAAATTGCCCGCGAAAAGGGAGCGCGCTCGATCCTGAATACCGCGCCCTTCCTGCCCGACACGGCCAGGCTGGCGCCGCTGGCCGATATCGTGGTGGCCAACGAAACCGAGTTTTCGCTGCTGACCGGCCAGCCGATCGACCAGCTCGATGCGGCCATGCAGGACTGGGTCAACCGCACCGGCCGCACGATCGTGGTGACGCTGGGGGCCGAAGGGGCACGCGCCCGCAGGCCAGACGGGCCCATTGCCGTCGCCGCCCATAAGGTGAAACCGGTCGACACGGTGGGGGCCGGCGATACGTTCTGCGGCTATCTCGCCGCCGGGCTCGATCAGGGATACAGTCTCGAGGTCGCGCTGCGCCGCGCCGCGGTGGCGGGAAGCCTCGCCTGCCTCAAGGCCGGGGCACAACCCGCCATTCCGAGCCGGGCGGATGTCGAGGCCATAACTGGCAGCTGACGACGCCGGACCTGCGCTCTGGGAGGAGATCGCCATGCCCGTCTTTCTTGCCGTCTTCACGATGACACCCCAGTCCCTCGAACGGTTTCGCGCCATGCCCAAGGCGGATCAGGATGCGGTGGACGCAGCCGGCGTGCCTGCCTGGGAGGACTGGGAGCGCCGCAATGCCGACGTCATCCGCAATCGCGGCGGCATGGTGGGCAAGACCACACGCGTGAGCCGCGGCGGCGCCATTGGTCCGGCGACCAACGATCTATGCGGCTATGTGATCGTCGAGGCCGAGAGTGCAGAGGCGGCGGCGGCGTTGTTCGTCGACCATCCGCATGTCGCCATCTTTCCCGGCGACACGGTCGAGATCATGCCCTTTGTCACCGAGCCCGATCTCTGAGTCGCGCCGCTTTTCCGCTTCCTGGACCCAAGAGCCATGGCCACCATTTCCGCCCTCGTCGTCACCGAACCAGGCCAGATCGAGATCGCCCAGCGTGAGAGGCCCGCAGCCGGGCCGGGGGAGGTGCTGGTGGCGCCACGCCGCTCGGGCATCTGCGGCACCGACTACCATATCTATGGCGGCAACCAGCCTTTTCTCGCCTATCCTCGGGTCATGGGCCACGAACTGGCGGTGGAGGTCGTCGAGGCGCCGGAAGGGAGCGGCATCGCGGTGGGTGAGACCTATGTGGTCAATCCCTATATTGCCTGCGGCACCTGCATCGCCTGCCGCAAGGGCAAGCCCAACTGCTGCACGCGCATCGGTGTTCTGGGCGTGCATCGCGATGGCGGCATGGCACAATTGCTGGCGCTGCCCGCGCGCAATCTGGTGCCGGCCGCGGGCCTGTCGCTGGACGAATGCGCGATGGTGGAATTTCTTGCCATCGGCGCCCATGCCGTACGGCGCGCGGCTGTCGGCCCGGAGGACCAGGCGCTGATCGTGGGTGCCGGGCCCATCGGGCTCGGTGTGGCCCTGTTCGCTTCCCTCGCCGGGGCCGAGGTGACCCTGGTCGACCGCGACCCGGTGCGGCTGGACATGGCGGCACGGCTCATTCCGGGTTGCCACGGCGTGATTGCGGGCGACGAGGGTGCGTTTGCGCAGCGTGCTCCGGAAGGGTTCGACGCGGTTTTCGATGCCACCGGCAATCGCCAGTCCATCGAGGCCGGCTTTGCGCATGTTGCCCATGGCGGGCGCTATTGCCTTGTGAGCGTGGTCAAGGGCGATATCGGCTTCGTCGATGCCGACTTCCACCGCAAGGAAATGACGCTGATGGGCAGCCGCAATGCGCTCCAGAGCGATTTCGAACAGGTGATCGCCGCCATCAAGGCGGGCCACGCCCGGGCCGAAGACTGGATCACGCATCGCACGACGCTGAGGGGCGCGGTCGAGGATCTGCCGCGCTGGGCCGGCGACCGGGTCAATGTGATCAAGGCGATGATCGAGATCTGAGGCGCTAGTCCGGAAGGCGGTCGAGCGCGCCCATCATGCCACGCTGGCGCAGCGACGCCCGCCAGAGCCGTTTGCGCGCATCGGCGGTCTCGAGATGGCGATAGCGGCCGCCCGAGAATTTCGGCCAATCCAGCGCCAGTCCGGCCCTGACCATTTCGGCCGCCAGATCGCGGCCATCGGACAGGTAGCATTCGGCCACGACGCGGTCATAGGACAGCTCGGGCTTGATGTGGGCGGTGATCGTGCGGCCCTTGCAGAGCTTTACCAGCGCCCATTTCGCCTGCGTGCCGAAGGGATGGTCGAGCTCGGGCGCGTCAATGCCGGCTATCCGGATCGCAACCTTGTCGATGACGATGGTATCGCCATCCACAACCCAGCATGGGCCGCGCAGGAGGACGGGTTCTGGCGGCGATGCCGGAGGGTTGCGCGTGACGACGACGCGCATTTCGCGCGGCATGGAGACGATCGGTTCGGACCGGCGGGGCGGCGGCGGCCGGCGTCGGGCAAACCAGCGGATCAGGATCCGGATCAGTTTCATGTGGCCCCCCCAGCTCCATCGCCATGGAGAGTGCCGCAAAATGGTGAAGCGCAAAAGAGCCTCACGGCCCGGCCAGTGCTAGACTGGCTTGTCGCCGCGTCTGGGACCCGCGGCCGCACAAGGAGGAAAGCCATGTACATCAAGACCATCGCGCCGTCGGAGGCCAAGGGCGAGATTGCGGACATCTACAATGCCGAGACCGCATCCATGGGACAGGTGATGGAAGCCACGCAATGCTGGACGGCGCGGCCAGACATGCTGGTTCCGGTCGAGACGCTGCTGCACCAGTTGCGGGACGGGTTTTCGCTTGGCCTTCTGAACTTCCGGCTCATCACCTTCATCGCCGCGCGGCATGTGCCGTCGCGCTATTGCGCGCAGGTCTATTTCAAGACGCTGTCGGCGATGATGGGTCGCGCGGAGGCGCTGGCGGTGTGGACGGACTATCGCAATGCGGGGCTGAGCGCGCAGCAGGTGGAAATGCTGGCCTATGCCGAGCAGATCACGAAGGACGCCTCACGGATCGAGAAGGGGCATATCGAGCGGCTGCGGGCGGTGGGATTTTCCGATCTCAACATTGCCGACATCGCGCTGGCAGCCTCGTTCCGCAATTTCCTGAGCCGCTATTTCGACGCGGTTGGCGCCAGGGCGGAAGCCGATTTTATCGATGCAGATCCGGAGGTGCGGGCAAAACTGGCTGTCGGGAACGACTGAACGGACGGCCATGGCAACAAAAAAGCGGATCCGAAGACCCGCTCTCTCGAACATTTCGATTGGACTGTCGCCTTACTTGGGCGCCAGTACCATGACCATCTGGCGGCCTTCCGAACGCGGCTGGCTTTCGACCTTGGCGATGGCCTCGGTCTGCTCCTTGACCTTGATCAGCAGCTGCATGCCCAGGTCCTGGTGCGCCATTTCGCGGCCGCGGAAGCGCATGGTCACCTTGACCCGGTCGCCGTCGTCGAGGAAGCGCTGCACCGCCTTCATCTTGGTCTGGTAGTCGTGATCGTCGATATTGGGACGCATCTGGACTTCCTTGACCTCGATCACCTTCTGCTTCTTGCGCGCTTCGGCAGCCTTTTTCTGGGCTGCGTACTTGTAGCGGCCGAGATCGAGCATCTTGGCGACCGGCGGCTGCGAATTGGCGGCGATCAGGACGAGGTCAAGCCCCTGCTCCTGCGCTTCGGCCATCGCGTCGCGCGTGCGCACGATGCCGCGGTTCTCGCCTTCCGCATCGATAAGCTGAACGTCGGGGCTGGTGATATCCTCGTTGGCAAGCGGCCCATCTTTCTGGGGCGCAACGGGTCTCATGGGACGGCGAATGGCAAGCTTTCCTTGTGCTGATGATGCCAGGGGGTGAAATCGACCTTAAAATCGTGGTAGCGGCAGCTAAAGTCAACTGGCGGGACAAGGGATTTTCCCGCTGTTGCGCGCGAGCGACGCCCGGCCTGCCCCAGTGAAAGCCTTCGATCCGCCCATGAGTTCCCTTATCTCTCATTCCATCATCGTCGGCGAGGCGGGTTCGGCCCGCTCTATTGCGGTCGAACAGCGCGTCGGCGCGGCTCCCGGGATATTCTGGCTCAATGGCTTTCGCTCGGTGATGAGCGGGGCCAAGGCCCTCCATCTCGATGCACTCGGGGCGGAGCGGGGCCTAGAGGTTACCCGCTTCGACTATTCCGGCCATGGCCGGTCAGGCGGGGCATTCGACGCCGGCACGATCAGCCGCTGGCTCGAAGAGGCCGAGGCGGTATTTGCGACCACCCATGGTCCGCAGGTGGTCTGCGGGTCGTCCATGGGCGGCTGGATCGCCCTTCTGCTGGCGCGACGCCAGTTGCAGAAGGGCCAGCCGCTCAAAGGACTGGTGCTGGTGGCGCCGGCTACCGACGCCACGGCCCGCATCGGCGCACGCATGTCGGAGGACCAGCGGCACGATCTCGAGCGGCTGGGCTATTTCGAGCGGGACAGCGCCTATGGCGACGGACCGTATCGCTATACGCGCGCGCTGATCGAGGATGGCGGGCGGCACTTGCTGTTCGGTTCGGTCATCGAGACCGGCTGCCCGGTGCATATCCTTCAGGGCGGCAAGGACCCTGACGTGCCGCCCGAAGAGGCGCAAAAGCTCGTTACCCATATTCTTCACGATCCGGTGACCTATACGTTGATCCCCGACGGCGACCATCGGCTGAGCCGGGACGAGGACCTGCGGCGGCTGGGTGATGCCGTATTGGCCATGATCTAGACGGAGCGCGTCGCGAGCCTCGTCTTCTGCCGGCCATCAGTGTCGAAATTGTCCGGGGCGAGCCAGCGCTCGAATTCGGTGCGCAGGGCCGGCCATTCGCTGTCGAGAATGGAGAACCAGGCGGTGTCGCGGCTCTCGCCCTTGACGATCATGTCCTGGCGGAAAAGGCCCTCATAGGTGAAGCCGAAGCGGGTTGCGGCGGCCTTGGACGGGGTGTTGCGGTCGTTGCATTTCCACTCGAAGCGCCGATAGCCGAGATCATCAAAGGCGTGGCGGGCAAAAAGATAGAAGGCCTCGGTGGCCAGGGGTGAGCGCGCCATGGGCAGGCCCCAGTAGATGGCACCGATCTCGATCGAGCCGTGTTCCGGACGGATGCGCAGCCAGGCCTGTTGGCCGACGACCGTAGCCGAGCGCCGGTCGATGACCGCGACATAGGCATCGGGGCCTGATTGTGCCTGGGCGATACGCGCTTCCATATCGGCGAGGTCACGCGGCGCGTCGCTGGGCAGATAGCGATAGCGCTCGGGACCGCCCGGCAGCATGCTGACCGAAAGGAGGCCTTCGGCATGGCGCTGCTCGAAGGGTTCGAGCCGCACGTGGCGCCCCTCGAGGACGATGCGCTCAGGGGCCGATCTGGCGGGATGGGGGGTCATTTTTCGCTTTCGAGGATCTGGCGGAGACCGCTGCGATAATCGGGATAGAGGAGGTCGATGCCGAGCGCCTGCTTGATGGCGCGATTGGAGACGCGCTTGTTGTCACGGTAAAAACTGCGCTGCATCGGCGTCATCTCGGCGGTGGCGTAGGGCAGGTCTTGCGGCACAGTAAGGCCGATCATCTGCGCCCCCAGTTCGATGACGTCCTGGGGCGGCGCGGGTTCGTCGTCGGCGAGGTTGAAAGTGCCGTCGAGCCGGGCCTTAGCGGCCAAGGTGGTGATGCGGGCGATATCGGCCACGTGGATGCGGTTAAAGACCTGGCCGGGCTTGATGACCCGCCTGGCCGTGCCGGCGCGCAATTTGTCGAAGGTCGAGCGGCCCGGGCCGTAGATGCCAGCGAGCCGCAGGATGGTCAGCGGCACGCCGCGGGCGGCGGCATAGTCGCGCCAGGCCTGTTCGGCCAGCACGCGCCTGTCGGAGCGCATGTTACGCGGTACCAGCGGCGCGCTTTCGTCGATCCAGGCGCCATCGAAATCGCCATAGACCCCGACGGTCGAATAATAGCACAGCCATTGCACGTCGCGGGCGGCGTCGAGGTCGTCGCGATGGTGGCGCAGCACCGGATCGCCATGCTCATCGGGGGCGATGGACTGGATGACGTGGGTCACGCCCCGGCGCAGGGCCTCGGCCACGGAGGAACTCCTGGCAGTGCCGTCGAAGAGACGCGCCTCAATGCCCTGCCCGGCCAGCAGACCGGCTTTTTCGGCACTGCGGACGGTGCCCGAAATGCTGGCGAAGCCGCCGTCGGCGCGCATGGCTTCCGCCGTGGCAAAGGAAGAAAAGCCCAGCCCGAAAAAGAACGCCTGCATTATACCTCTCCGCTCCATTCGGCCCGCACTGCGCTATCGGCTTCGCGCGCCAGAAAGTCCAGCCGCACTGCGTCGGCCTTCGCCGGGTCAAGCTGCCGTAACGCCCAGATGGCGGCCCCGCGGATCAGCGGGTCGGCATCGCCGAGGCGATCAAGGACCGCGGCCACGTGGGTGGAATTGCCCGAATTGCCGATGCCGATCAAGACATTGCGGATGAAGCGGGCGTGGCCGATGCGCTTGACCGGCGAGCCGGCAAAAAGGGCGCGAAAGCCTGCATCATCCAATTGCACGAGCTCGCCCAGCGCCGGGCGCTCGAATTCAGGACGGCTGCGGAGCTTGGCTTCGCCGCTGACACTGGCAAACTTGTTCCAGGGGCAGACGGCCAGGCAATCGTCGCAGCCATAGATGCGATTGGCCATGGGCCGGCGCAGCTCGCGCGGGATAGGCCCCTTATGCTCGACGCTGTAATAGGCGAGGCACTTGCGGGCATCGAGCTGGAACGGGGCCGGAAAGGCGTTGGTGGGACAGATGTCGAGACAACGCGTGCACGAGCCGCAGCTTTCCGGATGCGGCTTGTCGGGGGGCAGGTCGGCGGCGGTGACGATTGCCCCCAGGAACAGCCAGGAGCCGAAATCGCGGCTGACCAGAACCGTATGCTTGCCCTGCCAGCCGAGCCCGGCCGCCTCGGCCAGCGGCT
>PJUF01000311.1_pt1 | contig 39572 bp, 33 predicted proteins | sample 1512191 | NCBI WGS metagenome assembly PJUF01 (sample SAMN08177673, study PRJNA422409) | Feces metagenome, whole genome shotgun sequencing project. | isolation source: Chicken feces (3) enriched on wood chips | host: Gallus gallus | place: USA: Madison | collected 2015-01-15 | reverse complement strand
TATTCATCTGAAGGTTTATGAACAACAAGGGCCGGCGCTATTATTTGAGAATATCAAAGGCAGTAAATTTCCGGCAGTTTCTAATTTATTTGGAACTATTGAACGTTCTAAATTTATGTTCAGAGATAGTCTGGATAAAGTAAAAACCCTGGTGGAAATTAAAGGCGACCCCATGAAAGCCTTAAAAAACCCTCTAAAATACGCAAACATATCTTTAACTGCGCTTTCTGCCCTGCCCATGAAAACTGGCAAAAATGCTCCCATCAGTTATGGTAAAGCAAAAATATCAGATTTGCCGCCTATAGTTAATTGGCCAATGGATGGTGGTGCTTTTGTTACCATGCCACAGGTGTATACAGAGGATATTGAAAAACCCGGAATTATGAATGCTAATCTGGGAATGTACCGCATTCAACTAGATGGCAATGATTATGAATTGGATAAAGAAATTGGTTTACATTACCAGTTGCATAGAGGAATCGGGATTCACCAATCTAAAGCCAATGCACAAGGCAAACCACTTAAAGTAAGTATTTTTGTTGGTGGACCTCCTTCTCATCCACTGGCAGCAGTAATGCCTTTACCAGAAGGTTTGTCTGAAATGACTTTCGCTGGCGCTTTGGGTAATCGTAGGTTTAGGTATTTTTACGATGCCGAAGGTTTCTGTATTTCTGCCGATGCTGATTTTGTAATTACCGGAACGGTTTATCCCCATGAAAACAAACCTGAAGGCCCTTTTGGCGATCATTTAGGCTATTACAGCCTGGTACACCCTTTCCCTTTAATGAAAGTACATAATGTGTATCATAAAAAAGATGCCATCTGGAATTTCACGGTAGTGGGCAGACCGCCGCAAGAAGACACCAGTTTTGGTGCTCTTATACATGAAATTACCGGCGATGCTATTCCACTGGAAGTTCCTGGCGTTTCTGCCGTACATGCCGTAGACGAAGCTGGTGTGCATCCTCTACTATTCGCAATTGGGAGCGAGCGTTATACACCTTACCTAAAAGAACGCAAGCCACAGGAAATTCTAACGCAGTCTAACAGAATTCTGGGCTCAAACCAGTTAAGCCTTGCTAAATTCTTGTTTATTTGTGCTAAAGAAGATAACCCTAAATTAGATATTCATAACGTTGAAGAATTTCTAACACATATTTTAGAGCGCATAGATTTAACCCGCGATCTGCATTTCTATACAAAGACCACTATTGATACCTTAGACTATAGCGGTACAGGATTAAATGCTGGTTCTAAAGTAGCCATTGCCGCTGCCGGAGAAGTAAAACGCAGTTTAGCAAAAGAAATTCCGGGTAATTTTAATTTGCCGAATATTTTCAGAGGTGCTAAATTGATTATGCCAGGCGTGGTTGCTGTAGAAGCCAACAAATATGAAAATGAAACTCAAGCCTTAAAAGAAATAGATATTTTAAACGATGCTTTAAAAAGTGAGGATTTAAACAGCATACCGCTAATTGTTTTATGTGACGATGCTAATTTTACCGCAGCAAGTATCAGCAACTTTGTTTGGGTAACATTTACCAGAAGTAATCCGTCTCATGATATACACGGTGTTAATAGCTTTACAGAACATAAGCATTGGGGCTGCAAAGGGCCTTTAATTATTGATGCGAGAACTAAACCGCACCACGCTCCTCCATTAATTGCCGATGAAAAAGTTGAAAAACATATACAGAGGCTGTGGGAAAAAGGAGGCTCTTTGTATGGACACTAAATAAATTTGAAACCGTGTACAAGCTACTTTTAACCGGCAGCTTATTTACATGTAGAGCTATAAATTGTTTTGATAAAATAAAAGCGTATCGGGAGTAACTACCCTGATACGCTATAAAAACACCCACATTTTTTTATAAACTCACCTTTTCTGAAACTGTAGAACCCTTATAAGCTCCGGTTGGAAGTACTATATTGAAATCTTTCTGAACTCCAGATTTTGTATTTTTCAAACTCACTTTTAAAGCAGTTTCTTTTTGTAAAGGATCAGAAACCAGTATTTCCTTTTCGTTACCTTTTAGCGCCTTCAGCATCAATACCACCGGTTTATCAACCGAAATATCTACACCGTTAACGCTAGCTGTTCCGGCAGTATAAAATACTACTTGAATTATGTTCAATTTTTTATGATAAACTGCCTGTACATCTTTATCGTTTCTTACAATTTCTACCGGGCTACTATATTTCTTTAAAACTGATACATCTTTAATTCCCGGCAATACAATATAAACGTAATCCGCTCCGTTGGATTGCTTACCATGGTCAATCCACGATTTAAAAACAGCGCCAGACACTTCATCTTTACTGTGAGAATTATTGATTTTATACCAAGAACCGGTTTGCACCTGTGTACTTACATTTAATTTTGTGGCTTTAGGAAAAATATACCCCACACCATCATGATATAGCCAGTTATTAGCCGCAAGATCTAAGCTTTTTACTTCTCCATCATTTATATCAGCAACAGATGAAGAAACCTTGCTCTTTAACCAGGCCTGGTTTAAGGTTGTAGTCACATTTCTTTCATCTTTAGAATTAATATCTGTACCTAAGGCTACTATTTCATCATCAAAAAAGAACCAGGCTTTTTTAGCATATACATTATCATACGCTAATTGATAAGCTGTAGCGCCGTAAACTTTATCAGAAACGCCTCCGGCAAATTCGTTATCACCTAAATGCCCCCAATTTTTGTCTAAAAGTAAATCTTCCTTATTATCCACACTTGTAGTACCGGGAATTTTATCCCATTCCCAAATAGGCATAATGTTAAAATACTCCGGACCATTAACCTGAATATTGGTTGCACCATCAGACAGGTAACGTCCGTAAAGATTTTCTTTATTTCCGGCCTCGCTTCTGTTGGTTCTATTGCTGGCTATCCTAACGTTAAAAGAATAATTAGGACGTATATGTAATGAATAATCTGCTTTCCAAAAATGTTGGTGATACGGCTGTACTTTATAAGCCGGACCTTCGGTGCTATCTATTCTTAAATAGATATCGTCCCACTCTGCAGCATTGCCTGCATCAATTACTTTCACATTTCTGATTCTGTATTTTTCTGAATTTTTAACCAGGATATTCTTTCTGCTTACACCCCTGCCTTCCACATTAAAATCTATGTATTTTGAGCGGAAAGTTTTCAGATAAACATTTCTGTAGAAATTAGAAAACAAAGCCAGCTTATCTTTGCTCATGGCATAAGGCGTTCCGGTGATGTACTTGCTAACGTTTACAATGCCGGTAAGATATACGTTTCCGTAACCAGAAATATATAGCTGAGGACCATGTTGCATATACGAAAAATCATGTTGCAAACCTTCTGCACCGTCTACTAAGGCTACGGGTTCTAAAAGCTGGTCGACAGATAGTTTCAGTAATTCCTTATCTGCCGTCAGCAATGCTCTATAAAAATAATGCATAGCAATATCGGTCTTATTAGCTCCGGTTTTCTCTTCTGCCGAACCACGTTTCATCCGCTCAATTAAGTTGGCTTCCAAAGTTTTAGAGAGTTTATGCTCGCCTGTTCTTAAGACGATTAGCAATTCGCCTAAACGTTGCGGCGTAGCAATATCATTATGCCACCAGTTATCACTTTTAGGGTCTTTAGCATACCAAAACTCAAATGCATTCTGGATTTTAGAAAAAATCTGAGGGTTGGCGTAGAAGCTACTGCCCTTATCTGTATAGGCATTAATGATAGTGCCCAGTCTGGATAGATGCTCCATTGGCGGCCAGTTTACAATGTCTTTTGCACTGTAGTCTATATCAGCCCAACTGCCGTTTTCTTGCCATGAAGCAAATAATTTAATAGACGGAGCATCGGCAGCTTTAGGTTTTTTAACGGCATAATCGCTGGCAACTCTTCCCATAATAAGCTCAAACTGTTGCTTCTGAGCCCATAAAACGGATGGCAGAATCACCATCAGTATAAAATTCATTAAAAAAATACGCTTAATCATCGCTTTAGATTTAATTATTATTTCTTGATATTACGCTGTTAAATTTTTTTTGAGTTTCTGGGTTTAGTTTTGCAGTATGTGCATAAGAACCCGGAATTTCTTTTAACCAATGCGGCCGCACATCATCCCAGGTTAAGGGTTTTCCTATCATACCTTTATTCACTATCTCTTGGATTTGAAGGTCTATTCCTTCTATGTTTTTTATTTGCTGAAATTGCGCAGGCTGATAGCCTTTGTATGCAAATGGACTGTATGCTTCTGCTCCCGTCTTTATCAATTCTTTAAAACCGTGTACACCTGCCCTGTACAATCCGGCGCTAAAATTATCTTGAAACTGATTTTCTTCCGCCCCACCTAGAAACGCTTGATGATTTCCTCCTTGCTTACTTACAAACAGATTTCCTTTGATAAGATGACCATAGGGAAATCTAAATTGCAGATTAAACTGCGCTGCAAATTCTTTACGCCGCTCCAGCAAAGGCTGAAAATTAATATCATAACCTTGATTGTTATCAAAGAAATTGTTTACCACCAAAGAATTGAAAGCCAAAGCATGCTCAGACGCCTCGGGACCGGGATTGAGATAAAGTGCCGCGTTGCCCCTTGATTTAATAGTTTTTTGAAGATTAAAATAATTATTAGCAATAATATGCTGGCTGCCCCAAACAAACATTCCACCATAGCCAAATTTAGTATCGGAACCGATGAAAAAATTATTGAGTGCCACTTGCTTATCGCCATGCCTGAAATTTAAAGTACCCTGGCAATTAAGAAAAGTATTAGCATAATAAATATTTTCCTGCGATTTACTGGTGACAATCTCGGCTTCCGAATCTTGCCTCACAAATAGATTAGAATCTACCAGGCAACGTCCTATATCATTTCTGTAATAACCAATTCTGATACCTCCTCCAGCATTTCCCGGCTTTTGTGGGTTAGAGAAAAAGCAATGATCTATTCTATGATACATCGCTTCGCCCAGTACTTCACTTTCTTTATCTGCCCGGGGACGATTATTAAGGTTAATTACCTGATCAAAAGTGATTTTATCTGTAAATACACAATGGTCTATGCGACAATGTTTAGGGACTTTTCCATTTTCTGGAATAGAAGTAGTGATGTATGCCGAGTTAGCTTCGTCAAAAGCATTAAACACGCATCCGGTTACGCGATTATAACTTCCGTAAATAGCCACCAAGCCCGGTCCGTGAGAATTCCATTTGTTAATATCCCGATTTCCATCCTTAAAATAAATATCCTTTAAGACGATATATTCGCCACGCAATTCTACCTTTGCATCGCCAGTAAAGAAAACCTTGCCACCATTTTTCGCACTAATTACAATAGGTTGGTTATTCTTTCCGGATGGATTTACTACCAGTTGTATATCCTGATACAGGCCATCTTTCAGAAAAAGCGTATCTCCAGGTTTTAGAATCTCAAGCGTTTTATACACTTCCTCTTTAGACGCAACTTCCCGGTTTAGGGCAAATGCCGATGAGAAAAGCACAATAAACAGTACTATAAAAGAAAACAGATATCTTAGTATTGCCATGTTTTAAGGGTATTTCATTTCCATTTCGCGACCTATAACTTCCATGCGGTGTTTCATAATCTGATTACTGTCTCCGTACGGGCTTAACCAATGCGGATTATCTACTGTCTTTTCCCAAGCTTCCAGCTTGTTTAACAGCTTTTTAGTCTTAGCTGGATGTTTTGCCGCCAAGTTTTTAGTTTCGGAGATATCTTTCTTAAGATTGAACAATAGAACAGGATTGCTATTGCCGCTTCTTATCAGTTTCCAGTTATCACTTCTTACCGCAGCAGCAATTCCTCTTCTCCAGAATAAATCTTGATGCGGAGCTTTTTTTATTTCATTATTCAGGTACGGAATTAAGTTTTTCCCGTCTGTAACCTGCCCCTCTATTAACTTGCCATTAGCAGCACCCACCGCGGTTGGCATAATATCTAAAGCAGAAACCATGTTACGATAAACTTTTCCGGCCGGAATTTGATTAGGATATTGCATGATATACGCCACTCGTATTCCACCTTCCCATTTGGAACCTTTAAGTCCACGCAACTTCCCATTATCCGAATAATTACCCGTTGCAGCTCCATTATCATTGATAAAAACAATTAAAGTGTTTTCGTAAAGATTTTGCTCTTTCAGGGTTTTTACCAGATTGCCAATACCGTCGTCCATAGAAACCATCATGGCGGCATAGGCTTTTCTTCCGGGATCTGTAATGTGTGCAAATCTGTCCATCAGCTCTTTTTTAGCGTTCATGGGTACATGCACTGCATTATAAGCCAAATACATAAAAAAAGGCTTTTCTTTGTTCTTTTTCACAAAAGAAATGGCTTTATCAGTAAACATATCGGTTAAATAACCAATTTCTTTTTCCGGTATAATTTTATCGTTATCGTATAAAGCTAAGATATCAGATGGAGCTTTACCATCTTTATAGCCAAAGAAATTTCTATGTCCGCCAACAAAACCGTAAAATTCATCAAAACCTCGTTTGGTAGGAAAATACTGAGGTAAATCGCCTTGGTGCCACTTACCAATAGCAATGGTTTTGTAGCCATTGTGTTGCATTTGGTTCCCAATGGTTTTAATTTTCACGTCCATACCCACATCTTCATGCGTGTATGGTTGTACCGGAAGTTCAGAAATATTGTGCTCGAAACCAAAACGCTGCTGGTACATACCGGTTAATATACCCGCTCTTGATGGCGCACAAACAGATGCAGAAACGTAAGCATCAGTAAACAAGGTTCCGTTTTTTGCTAAGTCATCAACATGCGGCGTGGGGATTTCTTTTCCGCCGTAACAGCCAAAATCAGCGTAACCGGCATCGTCGCTTACAATAACAATAACGTTAGGTTTTCTGGTATGCTGTGCATAGGCAGGCCAACCGCCTAATGCAATTACTAAAGCTATTAAAATCAGTTTCTTCATCTTATTCTAGTATTTTGGCATCTAAATAATCTATCTACTTACAATTGCTACCAACTATTTTCTGTTTAAACTCAAATTTGTAGTAAGACCATATTTACAGTCTATCGTTAGCAAAGTATTTCCTTCTTTTGTTTCTTCTAACTGATACTGTTTATTATTTACATCTGCTTTCACCCAACGGCCTTTGATAGTCATTTTTATTTTTGTTGGCTGAGATGGCGTTTTAAACCAATATCTGGAATAAATACTTACTTCCTTTCTTGTTCCGTCGGCATTGCGTGGTGTTTCATCTTCTCCTTCATAGAAAGCTAAATCTGGGTCTACCACCGCTAAATCTAACTTATTCGGCTGTTCTTTATACATCACCAAACAAGGCCTGCTGTTATTTATAACGTATTTATCTTGTAAATCTACACCCGGCTTAAAAATAGACAAGCCTGTTATATTTTGTGCATGGTACTTTACGCTGTGCATAATGCTGTCTTTTTGTAAAACCGTATAAGCCGCATTGTTAGATTTCATCTGCGCAGCAAAATCTTTCAACTTGTTATTATCGGTATCTATCAGCATCGCATATTCGTAAGATTGGGATTTAGGCATAAAACCATGATTTATATACAAACCTGCAAAATTACCTTTAGTTTCTCTTAAATCTTTCTGATCTCTGGAAGTTTGGTTCTGCTTATAAGCAACCATAGTTTGTTTGCCCGGAATATAGTATCCAATCTTTCTATTATCTAAAACGGTATTTATTGATTTTTCGTTCAGATACGGAAATGCGCTAATTTTAGCACCATTTACATAAAGCGCATCTTTTTCATCATTCAGATAATTCTGAAACAAAGTGGTTTCGGTAGGATATTCCCCGATGTGATTGGAAATATCCGAACCTAATGCCACAACCAAACTATCAAAAGTAAACCACGATTTGGTAGCTTTAAAGCTTGCCATATTGTATTTATCGTGGCCTTTTAATCTGACAGCAAAAACTCCCTGCTTATCTAAATGAACTCCGCCCGCAAATAGTTCGTCGGTAAGCAACATTTCTTCTACCCCACTGTAATCGTCTACATTCTTTATATCTGCCCTTAAAAAATCTACGGGGACGTTTAATGTTGTTGTTCCGGGAATTCTGCTCCAATTCCAACCTTTGTCTTTAAAATTAGAGGCAATAGCTTTCTGACTTTCAGGATAAAGTACCTCTAACTGTCCATAGCTGGAATAACGACCAAAAACATTGGCATTGGGGTAAGATTCATGACTAACAATATATCTGTTATGCCCTTTAATGGTTAACAACCAATTGTTGCGTCTGTGAATATCCAGCAAACCATAATTTAGCGTTTTATGCATAGCCGGATAAACCGCCGGAGCTATTCCTGAAGCTTTAAATTGCTTAGCAAAAGAGCTGTTAGCATTTCTGGTAACCAACAAAAACACCTCGGCCATCTGTTTATCTATCTTTTCTTTCCCGTCTGGAGAACCTGCCAATGCCATATAAGCATAAGGAGTATCTGGTATACGCCAATTGCCTGTAGGGTGCCTGCCAGAGATGCTAATTGGCCAACGGGTTGGATTGGTATAATAATGCATGGTTAGCATGTTCTCTTTAAACGACTGATGCGCAGTTGGATCTATCTGAAACTGCGTTTGACTTAATGCATAAATAATAGGCGCTAGACCGCTATAGCCACCAACTCCATAAGCCGGATATAAAGTGCCATGATGAAAAACAGCTCCGTCTGGTTTAAAAGCACCTGTTATTTCTAAATTCGGCAAGACGTTATGTGACATCCATTGAGAAAAATGTTGCAGGTAACGTAGCTTCTCTGGGCTATCATCCAAAATAAGTGCGGCGCTTAACATACTTCCTAATAAAGTATTAAAAACGTCTATATTGGAAACCGGCAACTGTTCTGGCTTTTGCAAAGTTCGTCCCAAACCGCTAAACCAATACATGGTTTTAAAAGTACGCTCTAATTTTCCGCTTTGCTTAATCACGTGTTTCATCAGCAAGCATGAGCTATAGAAATCTGTTAAATTATAGCCTAGATGATGCAAAGCACCCATTCCGCTTCCATAAGCCCAGCCCTCGTTTTCCATATGATCCAGCAAACCGATATAGATTTTTGCCATTTCGTCTTTTACCTGCTGACTGATGCTTTGCTGATGCAAATTTGCGACAGCCAGCATTAGCTGTGCATAGCTTTTAATATTGGTTTTTTCGTTTTCTGCCTTTGCTTTTTTCAACAGGTGGCTTGCACTTAATTCAATATCATTTACAGAATAAATCATCCTTCCGGTGATATTTCCTTTATTTCTTTGGATATTCCAAAATACAACCTTTTTACGGATCGAATCTAAAGCGGCTTGCTCATCGCTTATCTTTTTAGCTTTGATAAGCTTCAGATATCTTCTTGTAACCTGATCGAGCTCTCGCTGGTCTTTAACCGACAGCTCTTTCACCAAAGGCAAATACCCCGGATTGGAATTAAACTGATATAAAGAATTCCAATGTGCATTTGCGGCTTTATCGCCTTCCAGGTTCACAAACGGTACCTGCAAATCACGCATTGGCGAACGTGGATTAATGTTTACATAATAAATAAGCTGATCTAAGTATAAGCTTCCTTTCTTTACAGATGGTGGAGCCTGAATTTCCAAACGGTCTATTTCTTCATGCCTCAGTTTGTTCATATCGCGGTGATACATCACCCAGGCAGTTCTCCATCCGCTATAATCTAAATGGTAATTAAAACTGTAAACTTCTTTATCTCCTTTATAAAAAACGAAACGTAGTTGGTCTTTAATATTCTCCTCGTTATACAGCCAAAATACAAAAGTACTTCTGGGATCATTTAAAACGGATTTAAAAGCATTGTCTTTGATGTTAATGGCACTCTTATTTTTATTCCATTTCCACCGAACAGACTGCTTCCCCAACTTAAAATGCTGATTAGAAATATTGAGCTGACCATGAGCAACCTGCCAATTCTTAGGAACTGCTTCTTCGCAGATATCTTGCTGCAATTGTGCAAATGCCTGACAACTGAATAATACGGTGGCTAAAACTAAAATCCTGTGCAACTTCATTTGTATAAAATTTCTTTCCTATCTGCTACGCTCCTGTTTCCTGATACTCTTTAACTGCGCCTCCATTTCTTTCAATACTTTAGGATTTGCCTGATATACATTATTTTCTTCCCGAGGGTCTGTTTTTAGATTAAAAAGCTGAGGAACAGGAGAATTCCCCAACTCGATATTGGTAACTGGCAAAATCTTTGGTCCTTCGCCCGGCTCTATATACTTCCAATCGCCTTTAATAAAAGACAATGTGCCGTTCATGGCATGCTGAATGATATAAGGTCTGCCTTTTTTCAGGGCTTTACCCAACAACACATCTAACATATTAAAACTATCCGGAGCCTCTTTAGGCGTCAAAACCTGCTTATTCAAAGTGGCAAACGTCGCATATAAATCTACCTGACTTAATTTGGCATCGCTTACTCCAGGCTTAATGGTACCCGGCCAGCAGGCTATAAATGGAACTCGGGTTCCGGCATCGTAAGCGCTGTACTTGCCACCACGGTAAATTCCTGCCGGATGATGTCCGTTTAGCATCTCATTGGCAAAATCCACATAACCGTCATCCAATACGGGGCCGTTATCGCTGCTGAAAACAACCAGCGTATTTTTAGATAAACCCAAACTATCTAAAGCTTTCACAACTTTTCCTACCGTCCAGTCTAATTGCAGAATAACATCTCCACGAGGCCCCAAACCACTTTTACCCACAAATTTTTCGTTTGGAGAACGCGGAACGTGGATATCATTAGTTGCCAGATACAGAAAAAATGGATTATTCTTATTTTGCTCAATAAACTCGATGGATTTATTAGTAATATCTATAGCAAGATCTTCGTCTTTCCATCTTGCACTATGTCCGCCGGTCATATAACCAATGCGACTAATGCCATTTACGATGGTTTGCGCATGCCCGTCACTCAATTTCATTTTAAGCAACTCAGGATTTTCAGCCCCAGTAGGTTCGTTACCTATTTTCTGCTTGTAGTTAACTTCAATAGGATCTTTAGAGTCTAAATTAACTATTTTCCTATTCTCCATATACACCGTAGGCACACGGTCTGCAGTTGCAGGAATTAAAAAACAATAATCAAAGCCTATTTCTAATGGCCCCGGCTTTATTTCTCCGTTCCAATCCGGCCCACCTTTTGGCCCCAAGCCTAAATGCCACTTGCCAATTGCAGCCGTTTTGTAACCTGCCTTTTGCAACATTTTAGGCATGGTAGTAATATCGGTAGGGATGATTAGCGCAGCATCTCCAGGAGCAATGTCTGTTCCGGATTTTCTCCAGGCATATCTACCCGTTAACATAGAATATCGTGACGGTGTACAAGTTGCCGAAGTAGCGAAGGCACTGGTGAACTTTAACCCGCTCTCTGCCAAAGCATCAATATTGGGTGTACTTATTTTGGTTGCACCATAACTGCTTAAATCACCATAACCCAAATCATCTGTATAAATAAGAACAATGTTAGGCTTTTGTTGCGCCTGCACTATATTCCATAATAAAACGAATGTTAAAACCCGAAAAATCCTCATTTCTATTTTTTATATAATAGGTTTCTGTGTATACAGAATGTTTTTTCAAATATTCTCTAATTCGGGCTATTTCACATACCACAAATTGATTAAAATAGGGGTAATTTTTATGCTTTTCGCCTTTTCCGGCCTATAAGATTTGTTAATAAAAACGGATTTAACGTATTTCAGGCTTAAACTTCTATTGGCATGAATAAAGCGTTTTGCTTCTTATTTACCACAGTCTTGTTATTGCAGATGCCTTTTACGGTTTGCGCACAAAAGATAACGGTTCTTCAATTTAATATCTGGCAGGAAGGCACTGTAATTCCCAGCGGTTTTGACGCTGTAGCGGATGAAATTATTCGCTTAAATGCCGATTTGATTGCTTTTAGCGAAGTAAGAAATTATAACAATACCCAGTTTAACGAAAGAATTGTAGACGCTCTGGCAAGAAAGGGCAAAACTTATTATTCTTTTTATAGTTACGATTCTGGCATACTATCTAAATATCCCATTGAAAAATCGGAAACTATTTTCCCTGAAGAAAACGACCAGGGCTCTGTTTACAAAGCGATAGTAAACATCAAAGGCAAAAAAATCGCGTTTTATACCGCTCATTTAGACTATAAACATGCTGCTAACTATCTTCCAAGAGGTTACCATAGTTCTACCTGGAAGAAACTGGCACAGCCCGTAATAGATGTCAAAGCTATATTGGATGACAATCTGCAATCTAAAAGAGACGAGGCAATAAAAGCTTTCATGAAGGATGCTTTGCAAGAGCTGAAGTTGGGCAGGCATGTTATATTGGGCGGAGATTTTAACGAACCCTCACATCTAGACTGGACAGAAGACAGTAAACATTTATTTGAACGGAAAGTTGCCGTAGCATGGTCTGTACCGCTAATGCTGGCAGAAAATAATTTCAGAGACGCCTACCGGGAAAAATACCCCAATAATATTACACATCCGGGTATTACATTTCCTGTTTATAATCCTAAAGTAGATTTTAAACGCTTAGTTTGGGCTCCAGATTCAGACGACCGTGATAGAATAGACTATATTTTTTATTATCCTAACAAAGACATCAAATTGCAAAGCATAAAAATGATTGGCCCCAGAGCGTCTATTGCTTTTGGAAAAGTAATTACCGAAAAAACTAAAGATCCGCTTATTTTGCCTAAAGGAGTATGGCCTACAGACCACAGAGCAGTATTGGCAGTTTTTAAGCTGAGGCGTTAACTGCTACTTGCTTCCCATCATCATCTATTTTAAAGAAGAAAAAAAACAAATGTTTGTCTCTTTAATATTATCTGGATTTTTCTTTTTCTCTACTAGAATCTGCTATCTTTGCGGGCTAATTTGAATAATCGTAAAATCGCAATAAAAATATGGCTTTACAGTGCGGAATTGTTGGTTTACCTAATGTAGGAAAATCTACTTTGTTTAATTGTTTATCTAACGCAAAAGCGCAGGCAGCAAATTTCCCGTTTTGTACTATTGAACCAAATGTAGGTGTAATTACTGTCCCTGATGATAGATTGACAAAATTAGCCGAATTGGTTAAACCACAAAGGATAGTTCCAAACACCATAGAGATTGTGGATATAGCGGGATTAGTAAAAGGAGCATCAAAAGGAGAAGGCTTGGGCAATCAATTCTTAGGAAATATTAGAGCGACAAATGCCATTATTCATGTTTTGCGTTGTTTTGATGATGGTAACGTTATTCACGTAGATGGTTCTGTTGACCCCATTAGAGACAAAGAAATTATTGATACAGAATTACAGCTAAAAGATTTAGATACTGTTGTAAAGCGCATCCAGAAAGTCGAAAAAATGGCTAAAACCGGAGGCGACAAAGATGCAAAGAGAACTTTTGATATTCTTTCTGTTGTAAAAAACCATCTAGAATCTGGAAAATCTGCAAGAACAGCTCCTCTTTCTCCAGAAGATTTTGAATTTATTGAAGATTTAAGTTTGCTAACCGTAAAACCTGTATTATACGTTTGTAATGTAGACGAGGCTTCGGTTAACAGCGGAAACCAATATGTAGACCAGGTAAAAGAAGCAGTTAAAGATGAAAATGCAGAAGTATTGATTATTTCGGCAAAAATAGAATCTGAAATTGCAGAATTGGAAGATTATGAAGAAAGGCAAATGTTTCTGGCGGACTTGGGTTTAGATGAATCCGGTGTCTCTAAATTGATTAGAGCTGCATATAAATTACTAAACCTTTCTACTTATTTTACTGCCGGAGTGCAGGAAGTAAGGGCGTGGACCATTACTAAAGGTTTTACAGCTCCGCAAGCGGCAGGTGTAATCCATTCTGATTTTGAGAAAGGTTTTATTAGGGCAGAAGTGATAAAATACAATGATTTTGTTACCTTAGGCTCTGAAAATGCTTGTAAAGAGGCTGGCAAATTAGGCGTAGAAGGCAAAACATATGTGGTAGAAGACGGTGATATTATGCACTTCAGATTCAACGTATAAATAAAAGAAACACCTGCATCCTTAGTTTAATGGATAGAATGTGAGATTCCGGTTCTCATGGTACAGGTTCGATTCCTGTAGGATGCACCCACAAATGACAAAAAGCTGTGAAATTTACTTTCATGGCTTTTGTTTTTTAACGGCTATTTTTCTACTTTTAATGTATTAGCCATAACCTGGGCACAAGCTATTTTTGGTGCTTCTGCGGGGTTAAAATACAAAATCAAAACAAACTAACATGAAAACTTTAGCATTGTTACTTTTCTTTTTCATTACACCGCCGGCAACATCGGTACATAGCTTTAAAAAGTTAAAAGATATTGAAGGAAAAACATTGGATCTTTCTAAATACAAAGGCAAAAAAATTCTGATTGTAAATACTGCTTCTAAATGCGGTTTCACCAAACAATATGCAGAGTTGCAGCAACTGCAGGAGTTATATAAAAACAAGTTAGTAGTAATTGGTTTCCCGGCTGCAAATTTCAAAAACCAGGAACTAGACACTAATGCCGATATTAAAGATTTTTGTCAGAAAAATTACGGTGTTACCTTCCCACTAAGTGAAAAAGTAAGCGTAAAAGGAGACGACATCCACCCCTTATTTAAAATATTGACAGAAGCCAATAACCCTGATTTTACCGGAGACATTAAATGGAATTTCGAAAAGTTTCTGATTGATGAAAATGGTAAATTGATTCGCCGCTTCAGATCGGCAGTAACCCCTCTGTCTAAAGAGATTACACAGAGCTTATAAAAGAAAAAGAGACTGATTTATTTTAAAAACTGTCCTTTTGTTCTATCCCAAAGCGAAAAACAAAAGGACAGTCCGTAAATCATTAATAACGCTTCTGAAAAGCCTTCTGTGGAGGCTAAACGTCCCAATATTTCATTCGCACTCTTTTTATATAGTTTCTCACATCTAGCGTAATGGCTGCTAAAAAATAGAAAATCAACGGAAAACCTACGGCAAGAAAAGAAATATAAATAAAAAACAAGCGGATTTTCGTAATCGAAACATCAAACTTCTCTCCTAAATAGGTACACACTCCGAAGGAATATCTTTCAAAAAATGTAAAAATACGCTGTATCATCTTTTTAAAATTTTAATTCCTATTGCACAATTTAAGCATTTTTTTTGGTCGCAATAATTTTTTTTCATTTGTATAAGGCCCTGGCTATCAAATGCAGAAGCAACTGTAAGGCCATAATCTTTAAACTTATTGACTACCGAATTACTTTCTGGTTTTAAAGCTTGCAACAAATTTAATGCTTTATCTTTAAAATGTGCAATACCCAAAAGGTTTCCGTAATAAAACAACATAGGCGCTATAGCGTTTATCAGCAGAACATCTATAGAACTGTCGCCTAAATTGCATGCAGAAACGCTTTTCCTTTTCTTATCGAAATCATAACTCGTATACCAATAAGGTTGTACTGCTAAATCTTTAAATAAATTTCTATAAGCTTTAACCTCTTCTACTTCCAAAAGTTTTGAGAAAAGATGCGATGATTTATAAACCAGAGCAGAAAACTGTGCCAGCCTGATTACTGGAAAATTATCTGGTCTGATACGGGCAGATTTCCACCAATGTTTATCTAAAGGTGCTAATTGATATTTCTTTTGGAGGAAATTAAACTCGGTTGCCAGCTGTTGCGGGTAAGCATCCCCGTAAGGAGATTCTAAAAATCCGGCCACGCCAAAAACAAGACTTTCTATTTGTAACGGATTATGCTTGTGCTTTGCCAAAATATGCTGAGGAAGACTTTTCGCCAGTATTTCAAAAGGTGTAGCATTTACATTGAAACCAAAATTACGGGCTAATATAATGTAAAAAGTGTCTTCCCAACTTCCTTTAGTTTTTTTATAAATTTCTGCAATATAGGCGGCTTTATACTCTAACCTTTCTACCAGTGTACGGTCTAAAAACTGTGTTACGGTTAAACTATCTATGGTATTAAACAAACTTTCGCATGGAATCCAGGCTTCGCTTTTTCTCAGGAGATCTATTTTGGAAAGCAGTTGGTTATCTACAATATTTTTTAGTTCGAGAACTGGAATAACCGTTCCGTCTGTCCTAAATACGTCTCCATCATTATCCCAAACGACATGCAATATCACATTATCATAACTTTTATCATGCTGATGGTTATGACGAGCCCAGTCAGACGAATGGATATGAATTTCTACGGAACCCGCCCATAAAGTCTCATTAATCCTGATTTTAGCATTGGCAAAATCAGGTCCTGAGTCTTGATTATGGTTACCGCAGTGCAATACGTCTATGCTACTGCCATCAGCACTGGTTAAATCCTGATAGAGAAACAATTTATATTTCCAAAGATAATGCAGAATATTTTCATCAGATATCATTCTTAAAATTAAGAATTAATCTGTAAAACATTTATCTAGAAATTAATATTTTCAAGCTGCATCTTCATATCTATCTGTATTTTTAATGCCTCTTCGCGGGCTCTTTCAGCAAAATCTTCCTGTGCCGATGCATAGATAATCGCTCTGGATGAATTGACTATTAATCCGCAATCTTTATTCATGCCATATTTACACACCTCTTCTAAAGAACCACCCTGAGCTCCCACACCCGGAACTAGTAAAAAGCTATCGGGTGCGTATTTTCTGATATCTAAAAAAGCTTCGCCTCTGGTAGCACCTACTACATACATTAAATTGGAGGCATTACCCCATTCAGAAGATTTTTTAATAACATGCTCAAAAAGACGGTTATCCTGATCTTTCAGTTGCTGAAAGTCGTAACTTCCTTCATTCGAGGTTAACGCAAGTAGAATAGCCCATTTCCCTTCAAAAGCCAGAAAAGGCGCCACAGAATCTTTACCCATATAAGGTGCTACGGTAACAGAATCGAAACTCATACCCGAAGAAGCTTTATCAAAAAATGCTTTGGCATACATAGAAGACGTGTTTCCAATATCGCCTCGTTTGGCATCGGCTATAGAAAAAGTATTTTTGGGCAGATAGTTATAAGTTTCTATTAAAGATTGCCAGCCTTGTACGCCATTGCATTCGTAAAACGCAGTGTTTATTTTATAAGATATACAAAGATCCTGAGTGGCATCAATAATTTGTTTGTTAAACTCAAGAACCGGATTATCGTACTTTAAAAGGTGCTTAGGTATTTTAATAATATCTGTATCTAAACCGATGGATAAAAAAGACTTCTTACGTTTAATTTCCTCTATAATTTCTGCTCTGTTCATGGCTTCAAAAGATTTAGCCGGTAAAATTGGTAAAAAAATTCAGATGAGCCTTTTAATGAGCTAAAAAAAATTAAAAAAATAATTGAAATTAAAAAATAAATATCTATAATTGCACCGGAAAACTCGATTTACCCTTATCTGCTTTTGAGTTATCAAATTTTTCATTCTTTTCAAAAATACATGATAAAATTTTAAAGGCAGAAACAGGGACAATTCTAGCAAGTAAAATTCCTTGAAAATAACTCTAATTCTTTTTAATGTTTAACATAAACGAATTGAACGACAAGCTTGTTTCTGAGCTTCGGGAAATTGCAAAAACTTTTGGCATTGGTAATGCCGATGAATTGCGAAAAGCAGATTTAATAGCAAAAATAAAAGAGCAGCATGAGTTAATTGAAGCTGCAAAATCTGCCGGTGCGGCTGAAAAGGCTACGGAGGAAGAAAAGCCTAAAAAAAGAACACGCACTATTAAAACCACTACCACAGTAACTGAAGTTAAACCAAAAGAAACTCCAAAAGAAGAAGTTTCTTTGTTTGATCAGCCAGAAGCTACAGAAGAAAAATCAGCAGTAGTAGAAAAAAGGCCTAGAAAAACAGTTGCTGTAAATAAGGAAGCAGCGCCCGTAGCTGTAGAAGTTGCAAGCACTGCACAACAAACTGTTGCTGCAGAATCAAAAGAAACTAAAAGTGAAACCGGGGATCGTTTCCAAAAAAGCGGAAAGCAGAGAACACAGGACTCTTCTTTAGATTTTGATAACGTTATTACTAATGAAGGTGTTTTGGAAATTATGCCTGATGGCTACGGTTTCTTACGTTCTTCCGACTATAACTATTTAACATCTCCGGATGATATATATGTATCTCAATCGCAGATTAAATTATTTGGTTTAAAAACTGGCGATACTGTAAGAGGAAGCATTAGACCTCCAAAAGAGGGCGAAAAATATTTCCCTTTGGTAAGGGTTGAGTCTATTAACGGGCGTGTACCTGCCGAAGTTAGAGATAGAATTCCTTTTGATTATTTAACTCCGTTATTCCCTTCTGAAAGATTAAACCTTTTTACAAGGCCGGGAGACTATTCTACCCGTATTATGGATTTGTTTACACCTATTGGAAAAGGGCAACGTGGTTTAATTGTTGCACAGCCTAAAACAGGTAAAACAAACCTGCTAAAAGAAGTGGCTAATGCTATTGCTGCTAATCATCCTGAAGTTTATCTGATTATTCTTCTTATTGATGAGCGCCCTGAAGAGGTTACTGACATGGCCAGAAGCGTAAGAGCAGAAGTGGTTTCATCTACTTTTGACGAACCGGCTGAAAGACACGTTAAAATTGCAAACATTGTTCTTGAAAAAGCAAAAAGAATGGTAGAGTGTGGCCACGATGTGGTTATTCTTCTAGACTCTATCACACGCTTGGCAAGAGCTTATAATACAGTTGCGCCGGCATCCGGAAAAATCCTTTCTGGCGGTGTTGACGCAAATGCTCTACACAAACCAAAAAGATTCTTTGGCGCAGCAAGAAACATTGAAGATGGCGGGTCTTTAACCATTTTAGCTACTGCGTTAACAGATACAGGCTCTAAAATGGATGAGGTTATCTTTGAAGAATTTAAAGGTACTGGTAATATGGAGTTACAGTTAGACAGAAAATTATCTAACAAACGTATATTCCCTGCTATTGATATTACGGCATCAAGCACCAGACGTGATGATCTTCTTTTAGACAAAGAAACACTGCAAAGAATTTGGATTTTAAGAAACCACTTAGCAGACATGAACTCTCAGGAAGCTATGGAATTCCTATTAACACAGGTTAAAGGAACGAAATCTAATGAAGAGTTTTTAGTTTCTATGAATAGTTAATTCATTTGAATCATAAAATACAAAAGGGAACAAGAATACTTGTTCCCTTTTTTTATAAAAGCCTTGACTAGAAAGTTCCTTTTTAATTTATCTTTGTTGCTTTAGCAGATTTTCACCCGAATTATGATAAAAAAACACATCCCCAACCTTTTAACTTCCGCAAATCTTTTTTCGGGTTGTATAGGAACAATTTATGCTTTTAACGGAGAGCTTAAATCTGTAGCCTTTTTTGTGATTCTATCGGGAATATTTGATTTTTTTGATGGCTTTGCTGCCAGATTACTCCATGTAAAATCTGAGATTGGCAAAGAGTTGGACTCTCTGGCTGATGTTATTAGCTTCGGGTTATTGCCCGGGGCAGTTTTCTACCACCTCCTTTCTATAGAAAACCAGTTATGGTTGCCTTATCTAGGCTTTATCATTACGGTATTTTCTGCTATCAGATTAGCTAAATTCAATACGGATACCCGCCAAACGGAAGATTTCATAGGTTTAAATACACCTATGAACACGTTTTTTGTGATAGCCCTTCCCTATTTGGCAGAAGAATATAATTTTATTAACAATACCTGGTTTTTATGTTGTACAATAGCCTTGCTATCCTGGTTATTGGTTAGCGAGATTAGATTGTTTTCGATGAAATTTAGCTCAAGCTCGTGGAAAGAAAATAAATACAAATATATCTTCCTGATGCTATCGGCTATTTGCCTGCTTTTTGGAAAATTTTCAGCTATTCCAATTGTATTGATACTTTACATTGTATTCTCACAATTGCATTTCTACAAACAGAAAAGCATCATATCATAAAACTAAATACCTTTTGCCAACAGTTCTTTTTTTATATCTTCCAGCTTCTCGTAAATGGTATCAAAGACATCGCCAGACTGCGTAAAATTGAAAACAATGCTCTCGTAATTTTCCTGATTTCTTGCATCATTTTCTATTTGTGCCATAATATCTCTTGCGCTATCAATCCCCATAAAAGCCAAAGTAGGCTTTATTTTATGCGCAACCTGGGCTATGGCAGTCCAATCTTTTTTTTCAATAGCTTCTGTAAGCTGCTGCACATAAACAGGCGTTTGTTGCATAAAGATATCTATCATCTCTATAATAAATTCTGAGTTTCCGCTTGAAACCTCATTCAGGTAAGACAGATCTACTTTAATTTCTGAATTTGAGCTCATATTTTTTAATTTTTATATTTTACAACAGGTAAATTATCACAACAATTTTTATACAGATCAGCAACAGTTTCTTTAAGTACCGGATGCACAAATGACGATGCGATTTCATTTAATGGCGCCAGCACAAAATTCCTCTCTGTCATATATTTATGAGGAATTATTAAATCCGTTGAATTTACAATTTCGTTACCATAGAACAGAATATCGATATCAATGGTACGTGTACCCCAATGTGCTATTCTTTTTCTTTGTAATTCTTCTTCTATCTGTGTTATTTGCGTTAAAACTTCCTCTGGCAATAACTTTGTTACAACCTTAATCACCTGGTTTAAAAATAATGGCTGGTCTTTATTGCCCCAGGCTGCGGTTTCATATATTGCAGATTCCTGCTCTACAGCGCCTATCCTTTCATTTATCAGCTTCGCAGCCTTCTCTAACATTTTTTCCCGGTTTCCTAAATTACTTCCAAGCCCCAAGTAAACGTTAAACATTATATTGTAACAATTGTTAATAGTGATTATCTAAACTTATATTTGTCTACTACAAATAACAGTAAATATTAAATTTTAAATGAAACAATTCTTCAAATTTGTTTTCGCATCTATGTTAGGCTTTTTCCTAACGCTAACTATCTTCTTTATTATTCTAGTAATAGCCGTATCGTCTATCATAAGTAGCACCAGCTCCACTACAGTAGAAATTAAAGATAATTCCATCTTATACGTAAATCTTAACTATCCGGTTACAGAAAGATCATCATCTAATCCCTTAGACGAAATTGAACTGGGGCCAATAAAAACAGAGAAAACATTGGGCTTAAGTGATATATTAAAAAGCATCAGAAATGCCAAAGACGATGATAAGATAAAAGGTATTTATCTGGATGTTTCTAATATACAAGCCGGCATGGCAACTGCTGAGGAAATAAGAGATGAACTTTTGAATTTCAAAAAATCAGGTAAGTTTATCATCTCCTACAGCGAAATTTATACTCAGAATGCCTATTATATAGCTTCGGCAGCATCAAAAATTTATCTTAACCCAATAGGTTATCTGGAACTGAAAGGATTTAGCACCAACAGTATGTTCTTTAAAGGGGCATTGGAAAAATTAGATATTGAAGCGCAGATTATTAAAGTAGGAACTTTCAAAAGTGCGGTAGAGCCTTTTATCTTAGATAAAATGAGCGATGCCAATAAATTACAAATGAACGCTTTGATTAATTCTATATTTGAAAATTATACGCAAAAAGTATCTAAAAGCAGAAATATACCTCAAGATTCAATTTACGCTATTGCAAATCAGCTAAAAATAAGAACCGCAGAAGACGCTTTAAAATATAAAATTGTTGATGGTTTAAAGTACAAAGATGAAGTTTTAGACGAAATGAAAGCTAAAACCGGAATAGACAAAAAGAAAAATCTAAATACAATTAGTTTAAGCGATTATGCTTCCAGCATAAAATCTACTGGCAGTTCTAAAAACCGAATTGCAGTAATTTATGCAAATGGAGATATTATGGGAGGCGAAGGAGACGATAACACGATAGGTTCTGAAAGCATTTCCAGAGCGATTAGAAAAGCTCGTTTAGACGACAAAGTAAAAGCTATCGTATTGCGTGTAAACAGTCCAGGCGGCAGCGCCTTAGGTTCTGACGTAATTTGGAGGGAAACCGTTCTGGCGAAAAAAGAAAAACCTGTGATAGTAAGCATGGGCGATTATGCGGCATCTGGCGGTTACTATATTGCCTGTGCGGCAGATTCTATTTTTGCCGAGCCTAATACTATTACAGGATCAATTGGTGTATTTGGAATTTATCCAAATACTAAAGGCTTTTTCAATAATAAACTAGGAATTACATTTGATGGCGTAAAAACTGGCGAATATGCAGATTTAGGACAAATGACCAGACCTCTAACAGCTTCAGAAAAATTGATTTTACAACAAGAGGTAAATCGCATTTATAATGATTTTACGCAAAAGGTAGCCGCTGGAAGAAAAATATCGCAATCTTATGTAGACAGTATTGGACAAGGTAGGGTGTGGACCGGCGAACAGGCTATAAAACTAGGTTTAGTTGATAAAATCGGTCATATTGAAGATGCCGTAAAAGCCGCAGCCAAAAAAGCCAAACTAGATGAGGATTATAAAATTGTTGCTTATCCGGAAAAGAAAGAAGGTTGGCTAAGCATACTGGAAAAATCTGGCGACAAAATAAAAAGCCATTTTGTAGCTGAAGAACTGGGCGAAAGCTATAAATACTACAAAAAACTACAACAAACTGTTAACCTGAAAGGTGTGCAGGCTTTAATGCCTTATGATATTGTGATTGAATAAAATAAGAATATTATTTTGCTAATCAGGTTTAAAATAACTTGATTAGCATTTATTAGATTCAATTATTTATAGTCTATTGATACTAAAGCTTTCCTTTGATATTCCCTTTACTTCTGCCTGATAATATATCCACAAAATAAGATGAAATTTTTATAGTCTATTTATCCCCGGTTTTATTGAGCGTATTTGCCAAGCTTACATTTAACCTGTCAACTATAAACTTAATAACTATTATGCCTAACTTTGGCGCACATACCCGTCAGAATGGAGAATAAAGAAATATCAAGAGCTTTAAAGCTGCTATCGCAGCTGTTAGATTTACATAGTAAAAATCCCTTTAAGGTTAAATCAATAGCTAATGCTTCTTTTAAAGTTGATAAACTTCCGTTCAAACTAAAAGAAAAAAACCTTACTGAACTTGAGCTGATAGATGGCATAGGCAAAAGTACCGCTTCTAAAATCTGGGAATTACTGCAAACAGGCACCATGCAAGAGCTAGGAACTTTAATTGCTGCTACGCCTGCGGGTGTTTTAGATATGCTAGGCATCAAAGGACTGGGAGCAAAAAAAATCCAGGTAATATGGAAAGTACTTGGCATAGAAAATATTGGAGAGCTGTATTATGCCTGCAACGAAAATCGCTTGATAGAAGCTAAGGGTTTTGGTTTAAAAACTCAGGAAGAGATAAAAAAAGCTATAGAGTTTAGAATGGCCGCCTCTGGCAGGTTTTTATATGCCTCTGTAGAGAATTTGGCAGGCACTTATCTGCAGGAATTCAAAAATATTTTACAGAAAACAGATCTTGAAGCAGAAGTAATTATCACCGGTGAATTTAGAAGAAAGTGCGAAATCATAGACTCTTTGGACTTTTTAATCATTGCCGATAAAAAAGAAATTTTAATAGAATATCTATCTCAAAGCAATACAGATATTACTATAGAAAATGACATCATAGGTTTTAAAGATCATAACGGTTTAAATATCAAATGTATCTTTACAACTAAAGAAAACAAAGCAATGGGCTTATTTGAAAGTACAGGTTCATCAGAACACGTAAAAAAAGTTAAGACTTTGCTAAAAGGAGCTTCATTTGATACAGAGCAGGACATTTATACCTCAGCCGGATTAACCTATATTGAGCCCGAACTTAGAGAGGCATATAACGAAATAGAACTGGCTGCAAAAAATCAACTTCCAGAACTCATTACCTTTGATGATTTAAAAGGAACTTTGCATAACCACAGTACCTGGAGTGATGGTGTACACACCATAGAAGAAATGGCTCTTTATTGCAAAGACACCTTGCAATTAGAGTATTTAGGTCTTTGCGATCACTCTAAAACTGCTGTTTATGCTAACGGATTGTCTATTGAACGGGTTTTACAGCAACATGAAGAAATTAATAAGCTGAATGAAAGACTCGCCCCATTCAAAATATTTAAAGGAATAGAATCTGATATTTTGCCTGATGGAAGTTTAGATTATCCTGACGAGATTCTGGCAAGGTTTGATTTTGTGGTGGCATCTGTACACTCGGGCTTTAAAATGGATGAAGAAAAAGCCACCAATCGATTGATTAAAGCTATAGAAAACCCTTACACAAGTATTCTAGGGCATCCTACGGGCAGATTGTTGTTAAGCAGAGACGGCTACCCCATAGACTTTAAAAAAGTTATTGATGCCTGCGCAGCAAACAACGTGGTCATAGAAATTAACGCCAACCCTCTACGGTTAGACTTAGACTGGCGCTGGCACAGATATGCTCTTGAAAAAGGCGTAATACTATCTATTAATCCAGATGCGCATAGAAATGAAGGATTTATGGATATGCAATATGGCATTAACGTTGCAAGAAAAGGCGGGCTATCAAAAAAACATTGTTTAAACGCATTAAGCTTGCATGAAATCACAGAATTCTTCAACCGTAACATTAAAAAACATGATTTCCGATAAATTATTAGCATACAGAAAAAGAAAAACACCTAAAATTCTGGTTATTGGAGATTTAATGCTGGACCATTATATATTTGGCAATGCCAGCCGCTTATCTCCAGAGGCACCAGTTCCGGTAGTTAATGTAAAAAATGAATCCAAAATTATAGGAGGCGCAGGAAATGTAGCCAACAATATTATCGCCTTGGGCGGTATTGTTTCTGTCGCAGGCGCCATAGGAGATGACGAAAACGGAGAATCCATAAAAAATATTTTTTCCGGTAACAATATTATCCATACCTCTCTAATTACGGATAAAGAACGCTGTACTACTATTAAAACACGGGTTCTTGCAGCCAACCATCAAATTGTAAGAATTGATAGAGAAGATGCGCATGACATCGATCAGGAAACAGAAAACACACTTTTAAACAGCATACAGCATACACTAAAAAACGATAAAATTGACATCGTCATTCTTTCTGACTATAATAAAGGGGTTTTAACTTATAACCTCACGCAAAAGATAATTTCGTACTGCAATCAACTAGGTATAAATGTAATTGTAGACCCCAAAGGCACAGACTACAGTAAATATAAAGATGCTTTTGTAATTAAGCCCAACAGAAAAGAATTAGCAGAAACTTCCAGAATGACTAATTTAAACAGCCACGAGAAGATAAAACAGGCCGCTGCTATTATTTTTAAAGAAACCGAAACAAAAAACCTGGTGGTTACCTTATCAGAAGAAGGAATGGTTATTGTTACGCCAAACAGTTACACAACACTACCTGTTAAAGCCAATGAGGTTTATGACGTAACAGGTGCGGGCGATACAGTAATTGCTACCATGAGTTATTGCCTGGCCTTAGGTTTTTCATTAGAAGAAGCCTGCGAAATAGCTAACTTTGCCGCAGCAATTGTGGTTAAACATGTTGGAAGCGCCACAACTACCGTAGAACAAATAATTGATGCCATTATAAAGAAATAACATGGTTTTAAACGAACTAAAATTACATCAGCAAACCATAAATAAGGTTATAGAAAAACTTGTTCCACAGATAGAAAAAGGCTGTGAAATTTTGAAAGACACTATTTTTGGTGGTAACAAAGTTTTGCTGGCCGGAAACGGAGGAAGCGCCGCCGATGCGCAACACATAGCCGCAGAGCTTACCGGAAGATTTGAAAAAGACCGGAAAGCTTTTCCCGCAATTGCTTTAACCGTAGATACCTCTGCTTTAACAGCCATCAGCAATGATTATGGTTATAACAAAGTTTTCACCAGGCAAATTCATGCTTACGCCCAACCCAAAGATTTATTCATAGCTATTTCTACCAGCGGCAACAGCGCTAATGTTATAGATGCCATACAGGCTGCCAAAGAATTAGGCTGCGTGGTAATTGGCTTAAGTGGAAGAGACGGCGGACAGATGAACGACATTTGCGATTTAAATATTGTGGTTCCGGATGATGTTACGGCAAGAATCCAGGAAATGCATATCTTAATCGGACATATTTTTTGTAAAGCAATAGATAACTGTTTTTAGATGCTGGTAACCGATAAAATTGTTTCTGCAGAACAGGCAGCAAAATTAGCCCGTCAATGGAAAGCCGAAGGCGAAAAAGTTGTTTTTACGAATGGGTGTTTTGATATTTTGCATGCCGGGCACATCCATTATTTAAATGAAGCAGCTGCATTGGGACAACGCCTAGTTTTAGGTTTAAATACCGATGATTCTGTAAAAAAATTAAAAGGAGAGAGCAGGCCGATAAATGACGAGAATAGCCGCTCGCTTTTACTTTCTGCTATGTATTTTGTAGATGCAATCGTTCTTTTTGATGAGGAAACTCCCCTATCACTTATCAAGCAGATTATGCCTGATGTTTTGGTAAAAGGAGGAGATTACACGATAGATACCATTGTTGGTGCTAAAGAAGTACTGGAAAACCAAGGAGAGGTAAAAGTTTTGAGCTTTGTGCCAGGATATTCCAGCACATCTATTATCAACAAAATAAAAAATTCCTAATGACAGAAAAAGCTAACAGGCTTAATCTTCAAAATCACTTACAACCTGTCAGCGATTCACTTAAATAGAGCCGTTTGAAATCTATAAAGAAAATATTGGTTATCCGCTTTAGTTCTATGGGAGACATTATTTACACCACTCCCGTTGTAAGATGTCTGAAACAGCAATTGCCAGATGCAGAGATACATTTTCTTACCAAATCTCAATTTGCATATATTTACAACAACAATCCGTATTTAACTAAATTACATACGCTAAAACCTAAGCTAGGCGATACCATTAAGGACATTAGAAAAGAGAATTTTGACTGTATTGTAGATTTGCATAACAATCTTCGTACAACCATTATTAAACTTAGAACCGGTTTAAAATCTTACACTTACAAAAAGGAAAGAATAATTAAGTGGTTGGCCTTAAAAACCAAATCTCCCAGATTTATTAATCCGAAACATTTGGTAGAACGCTATTTAGAAGCGGTAGAACCTTTGGGAATAGTTAACGATAATCAACCTATAGACTATTACATAAATGGAAGTTATAGCATAAATGACCTTCTGCCAGAAAGCCATAGTAGCGAATATGTAGCTTTTATTATTGGAGCAACGCATTTCACCAAACGTTTGCCGGTACATAAAATCATTACCATTTGCAAAGGCATTCAGAAACCTATTGTATTATTGGGAGGCAATGACGTAAAAGACAATGCAGATCTGATAGAAAAAGAGCTTGGTAGTAAAATTTATAATACTTGTGGAAAGACAAATTTAGACCAGTCGGTATTTATAGTTTCTAAAGCACACACTGTAATTGGCTTTGATACCGGATTAACACATATATCAGAAGCATTTAATAGACCTTTAGTTTCTATTTGGGGCGGTACAACACCAGAATTATTGGGTGTACAGCCCTATAAAGTAAGTAACCAGGTTATGGTTGGCGTAGATTTACCTTGCCGCCCCTGCTCTAAATTTGGATTAGAGCAATGTCCACTGGGGCATTTCAAATGCATGAACAATATTACCGAAGATACCGTTGTACAATTTGCAGAAAGATCAAAATCTCATGTCGAATAAAAAACTAATTCTTATCAGACATGCTAAAGCAGACTGGCCTAAAAATATACCGTCTGATTTTGAAAGGCCATTGCTGCCAGAGGGAAAAACCGATGCATTGGAATTAGGCCTATTTTTTTCTAAAAACAGAATTATGCCAAATCTTGTAATTTGCAGCCCGGCCAAACGCACTACAGATACTTTTTCGCTTATCAACCAGCACTTACAACTAAACACTCGGCATTTAAAATACGAACCAGTGATTTACGAAGCCGCCTATACCAAATTATTAGAAGTAGTTAACAATATAGACAGCTACGAAACCGTGGCATTAATTGGGCACAATAACGGGATATCTGAACTTGCAAATTACCTTAGCGGCGAATTTATAAATTTACCTCCTGCCGGAACTTTACTGATAGAATTCCCGTTTGATAGCTGGAAAATGTTAAGTGGCGGAACCGGAGAAATAAGATTAGCCCGCTATCCGGAAAAATAATTCAGTAACTTTGTCCTATGAACGTTTTCGAGAAACAAAGCTCGCCAGCACAGGCATTTGAGCGATTACTGGCCGTTATGGACGATTTAAGGAGCAAATGTCCATGGGATAAAAAACAAACCATGGAAACGTTAAGACATCTTACTATCGAAGAAACCTACGAACTTTCTGACGCTATTTTAAGTGGAGATATGCAAGAAATTAGAAAAGAACTAGGCGACATTATGCTTCACCTGGTATTCTATTCTAAAATAGGCTCAGAAACACAAGATTTCACTATTACAGACGTTTTAAATGGTATTTGCGAAAAATTAATAAACAGACATCCGCACATTTACAGCGATACAAAAGCCGACACCGAGGAAGCTGTGAAACAAAACTGGGAAAAGATTAAATTACAAGAAGGTAATAAATCTGTTTTAGGTGGTGTACCCTCTTCGTTGCCCGCATTAATAAAAGCATCACGCATACAAGAAAAAGCAAAAGGAGTTGGTTTTGACTGGGAAGAAAAAGCACAGGTTTGGGAAAAGGTAGAAGAAGAACTGCAAGAGTTTAAAAGCGAATTCAACCTGTCTGATAATATTGAAATAGACAAAGAAAAGGCCGAAGGAGAATTTGGAGATTTGCTATTTTCTTTAATTAACTATGCCCGTTTTTTTAACATAAATCCCGAAGATGCTCTGGAAAAAACCAATCAAAAGTTTATTAAACGATTTCAGTATCTGGAAACCAAAGCCAATAAAACCGGCAGATCTTTAAAAGACATGAGCCTGGCAGAAATGGACATTTTCTGGAACGAAGCAAAAAAGTTGTAAATTACTGTATCACAAATATAAAGTCTGCCGTATTGTCTTAAAAAAAGGCAATATGTATCTTACTAATAATCAAACTTATATTTTTGCGGCTGTTATGCTTCTCTTGGTTGGCTTTGTTGTGTATAGTTTTGTATATTAAGAACGTAGAGGTAACATTATAGCAACTTTTACATCTTAATAAAAGGGGAAAAGACATCAATGAAAAATGCTTATAGCAATTTAAGTGATCAGGAACTGATTATAAGATGCCGAAAAGATGATTATAAAGCGCAAGAGATGCTTTATAAACGTTTTTATTCTTATGCTATGGGCATTTCTATACGATATTGCATTAACAGAGACGATGCATTAGAGGCCGTTAACGATGCATTTATCAAACTTTTTAAAACTATAAAAACCTTTGATGACCATAGGCTGATAAAACCTTGGTTCAGACAAATTGTAGTTAACTCTTCTATAGATAACAGAAGAAAAAACCTCAAACACGCTCACTCACTGGATATAGAATATGCAGAAGAGAAACCGTTGGATCATCATATCATATCTAAAATAAACGCAGCAGATATTTTAAAACTTTTAGATCAGTTACCAGAAGTGCATCGGGTGGTTTTTAATCTTTATGAGATAGACGGATACTCGCATGAAGAAATTGCGGATATTTTGGATATTACGTCAAGCAGTTCCAGGGTTTATCTATCCAGAGCTAAAGATAAATTAAGAAAGTTAGTGAATAGTAGATTTTATATGAACCATGAGAGAGCAATTTGATAAGGAGCTGAGAGACCATATAAAAGACACTTTTGACGTGTATGACGATGGCCTTGCTGACAACGGCTGGAAGTATTACCAAAGAAAAGAAAGAAGCAAAAAGCACAGAGCTTTTTTGATGTGGAGCTTACCTACCGGAATTGCTGCTGCAATTACCTTTTTCTTACTTATTAACTTTTACCAAAGCAGCCCTATTATTGAGAAAACCATTGCAGATATGGGTAAACCCCTAATAGCTGCGCATAAAAATGAGCCCAAGGCAAAAAACACGCAGAATACTAAAGAAAATACTATTACAAAAACTATAATTCCACCAAATAAAAATGCAGTAGTTCAAGAAATATTTATAAATAATATTGGTAATAAGGAAAATTCAGACAAAGAAATTCTTCCCATAAAATATATTGCTTTAGCAGCAGTAGATACTGCAAACTCTCCATTTTTAGCAGAGCAGGATAATCTTACGGTTTCTGTTCCGTTTGATGGGCAGAAAAACCAACCGGTAGAAGACCTTGCACAAAACACTATTCCCCAAAGTCTTTTTGAAGAGAAAACAGAAGCTACGTTTATAGATGTCTCTGCAAATCCAAATCCCGTTTTTGCTTATACAAATAAAAACGACAATAAGAAACCGACTACTTTTAAGCTTAAAAATGTACAGTTTAACATAGATGCATCCACATTTGTAAATTTCTCTAAAGAAGCTATTGATGATGATGTTAACGTAGCTGTAGGCGTGGTATCAGAATATAAACTTTCTAAACATTTTAGTATAAATTCTGGTATAAATATTAACCGGCAAACAGCTTCTTATAGACATAATACTTCTGAACCTTTAGAAAATATTCAGAATGCGATGGCTTTAACTAATTCTATTGCATCGGTAATTAACGGGCATTTTACTAATGCTAAATTAGTTGGCTTAGATATCCCAATATCGTTTAAATACAGTACCGGAGGCAGAAAATTAAGCTGGTTTGTAAGCTCCGGATTTAGCGCCTATACTTTGCTGAACGAAAGATACCTCAATAATTTCTCGGTTATTAATTACGGCTTTGCAGGTGTAGAAACCCAAAACTTAACGGTAGAAGAAGAACATACCGACACACCTTTTGCTAATTTCACCTTAGCCCGAACCATTAATATTTCTACAGGAATTAGCTTCCCAATAAAAAATATAACCACATTATCTATAGAACCATTTATTAAATATCCGTTAAAAACTGTGGGACAAGAAAGGTTAGATTTAGGTTCTGGAGGCGTTAGCTTTAAAATGAATTTGAACAAGAATTTGTTTAAGCGTTAAAACAGATCAGTTTTATTTAGCTGCTTAAAAGCAGAGTCACTATAAAAATAATCTAAACCGTGTAATTCCTCTCCTCTCTAATTAATACCATGGATGCGCTTACTTAAACGTTAAAGCTTTCACCGGCGATATTTTACTTACCAGCATAGAAGGAATCAGCAAAACTAAAAGACAAATAACCAGCGTCCCCAGATTAATTAAAACCACGTCCTGCCACTCAAAATATACAGGTACAAAATTCATATAGTAGGAAGCTTCATCTAAAGTAAAAAAGTGCGTTTGTTGCTGAAAAAAGCCTAAACCCAAACCCAAGATATTCCCCAGAACCATTCCAATTCCTATAAGATAAGCAGCATTATATAAAAATATCTTTCTGATTCCCCAATCAGACTCTCCCAATGCTTTCAGCAGACCTATCATATGAGTTCTTTCCAGAATCATAATCAGCAAAGCAGAAATCATATTAATAATTGCTACAATTAGCATCAAAATCAGAATTACCTGGGCATTTACATCCAGCAAAGATAGCCAATCGAAAATGGTCATATAGCTTTCTGTAACGGTGACAGCTTTTAACTTTACGGGCAATTCGTCTGCCACAGCATAGGCTGTTTGCTCCAAGTCCTTAAAATCATGAATGCGTAATTCATAGCCACCAACTTCATCATCAGCCCATTTATTAATCTTTCTTACCAGGTCAATATCACCTATTACAAAAATCTTATCTACTTCTTCTACCCCAGTGCTGTAAAAACCCACTATTTCGAATTTCCTTTTTCGCAAAGATTCCTGTACAAAATACATCAGAAAACTGTCTCCAACTTTAAGACCCAGACGTTTGGCTATATTTTCAGAAATCAATATCTGTTCGCCGTCTTTGCTCTTAAAATCAATAGGTTTCCCATGGGTAATGATATTATTAAAATAATTCCAATCGTAATTTTCGTCCACACCTTTAAAAACAACACCCTCAACCTCCTCATCTGTTTTAATAATGCCTGGTTTAGTAGCAAAAGGCATAATACTTTTAACATCGGGGTTTTGGGTGATATTCTGAATGGTATCTGCACTTAAAGCAAAAGGAGAATGCTCGTAAGAAGAATTTAAATCATATTTCAGAATCTGTATATCGCTGTTAAAGCCTCTTACTTTATCGCGAATTTCGTTTTTGAAGCCTTTCATAACGGCTATAGCTAACAGCATTACGCTTAAACCCAGCATAATACCAACAATAGCAATGCGAACTATCAGCTTAGAAAAAGTACGCTCTGCTTGTAACGAAATTGTTTTAGCTATGAATAATCCGAGATTCAAAGGCTTTTTATTTATTTTTACATCGCAAATATAGGTATAACCACAAAGCACACAAAGAGCACTAGACTTTTAAAAACACCAAAGCTCTTAAAACATGTTTAACAATCATTGATAAACGATGACTAATGACTATCAAACTCATAAACTAACAGATATGAAAAAAATACTTTCATTATTTTTTTGCACCTGCTTTCTTGCATTTGCCTGCCAATCGAACACAAAAAACAATAATAGCAATAGCACTGAAACAGAAAACCATTTAGCGGCTACTGCCGACACTATTTTAACCGGCGCAGAGCAAACACAGGAGTATCTACCCTATTTAAAAGGTAAAAAAGTTGGACTGGTAATTAACAATACTGCACAAATTAAAGGCGTTTCACTTGCCGACACTTTACAAGCTTTAGGGGTTGATATAAGAGCTATATTTGGTCCCGAACATGGTTTTAGAGGCGATGCCGATGCTGGTGAAAAAGTTGGTAATTATATTGATAAAAAATCGGGGCTGCCTGTAATTTCTTTGTATGGCCCCAAAAAAGCACCTTCTAAAGAAGATTTAAAAGATATTGATGTGTTAATTTTCGACATTCAGGATGTTGGCGTGAGGTTTTACACTTACACCATTACCTTGGCAGATGTTATGCAATCTTGTGCAGACAGTAAAATTCCACTGCTAATTTTAGACCGACCAAACCCTAACGGACAGCTGATAGACGGCCCAATTTTAGATCCGAAATTTAAATCCGGTGTAGGTATGCATGAAATTCCAATTGGACATGGTTTAACCGTTGCCGAATTTGCGCAAATGGTTAATGGCGAAAAATGGCTAAAAAACGGTGCACAATGCGAGTTAAAAATAGTTAAAGTAGCTAATTATGACCATTCAAAAAAATACGCACTCCCCGTAAAACCTTCTCCTAACCTACCCAACACTTTGTCTATTTACTTATATCCTAGTTTATGCATGTTTGAGGGAACAGATATCAGCCAGGGAAGAGGTACAACTTTCCCTTTCCAGGTTTTGGGCCACCCTTCTTTAAAAGGAAAATATTCGTTTAGCTTTACCCCTGTAAGCATTAAGGGCATGAGTAAGCAGCCTCCGCTGGAAAACCAGATTTGTTATGGTATCGATTTTAGAAATGAAGACATAGAAAAATTAAGCAGTCAAAAACAATTGAACATTAAAATACTTCTGGATCTTTATAAAAATTTCCCGCAAAAAGACAAATTCTTCACACCATTCTTTAATAAACTTGCCGGTAATGATATTTTGATGCAACAAATTAAAGACGGCAAAAGCGAAGAAGAAATCAGAAAAAGCTGGGAACCCGGTTTGAAAAAATACCGCGAAACCAGAAAGAAATATTTGTTGTATTAATAACAAGGATTAACAACTAATTATCAAGTAATGAGAATTGTATTTATGGGAACTCCGGATTTTGCAGTGGCATCTTTAGATTCGCTGGTAAAAGCCGGATTTGATATAGCTGGCGTAATTACTGCTCCGGATAAACCTGCCGGAAGAGGGCAAAAAATTAATGAATCTGCCGTAAAAAAATATGCTTTGGCAAAGCACCTTAACATATTACAGCCTGTAAAACTAAAAGACCCAAATTTTTTAGCAGAATTGAAAGCTTTACAGGCAGATTTACAAGTGGTAGTAGCTTTTAGAATGCTACCAGAACTGGTGTGGAATATGCCGCCAAAAGGAACTATAAATCTGCATGCTTCTCTATTACCGCAATACAGAGGTGCTGCACCTATTAACTGGGCCATTCTTAACGGCGAAAAAGAATCTGGTGTTACTACCTTTTTCCTAAAACACGAGATTGATACCGGAGATATTATTCTTTCTGAAAAAGTAGCGATAAACGATAACATGACAGCAGGTGAGCTGCATGACGCCTTAATGAACGTTGGTTCTTCTTTATTAGTAAAAACCGTACAGTCTATTCAAGACGGAACCTACGAAGAAAAACCACAAGACTCTTTTGACGATACGGTATTAAAACACGCCCCTAAAATCTTTAAAGAAGACTGCGAAATTAATTGGCAATCCAGCACAGAGAGAATATTTAATCATATTAGAGGACTAAGCCCTTACCCTACTGCATTTACCTTCCTCAATGACAAAGTGTTTAAAATTTTTAAGGCAGAAAAAGAAGAAAGCAAACACAATTTAGAAGCCGGAACTTTTTCTACAGACAACAAAACATTTTTAAAATTTGCTGCCACAGATGGCTTTATTTCTGTAAAAGAGCTGCAATTGGAAGGAAAAAAGAGAATGCTGGTAGATGAATTTTTAAGAGGGACAAAACTCTAAAAGTTATAACATGATAATCTAAAACAGTTTGACTGTAGTAAAATTTATTAAACCAGTTAGTTTCCTATATTTCTATTTTTAGATTTAAAAAAAATCAGTAAATTAGATAATCATCGTTAATAATTTAAATCTTTAAAAAAATGGGAAAATTCGTAATTACTAAAAGAACAAATGGCGAGTACCAATTTAACTTAAAAGCGGGTAACGGACAGTCTATTTTACATAGCGAAGGCTACTCTACTAAAACTAATTGTATAAACGGAGTAGAGTCTGTCCGAAAAAATTCGCAAGACGATAATAAATACGACCGAAAAAATTCAACAAATGGGAAATATTACTTCAACCTAAAAGCCACTAACGGACAAATTATTGGCACAAGCGAAATGTACGAAAGTTCTAGTGGTAGAGATAACGGAATCTCTTCTGTAAAAGAAAATGCAGCAGATGCTCCCATTGATGATCAAAGTAATTAATTTGCTTTAGAAAATTGCATCAACCAATAAAAAACCACCTCTTTTTCAAATCAAAGAGGTGGTTTTTTATTGTCAACATTCAAAAGGCTGAACATCTTTATATTTTAACAGATTCCTGGAGAAATCTATTCAGCATTATTTAGCTTCTCTGCCAGCAACCTGGACACTTCGTTAAAATACCTTTTTCTATTAAAACCCATCACCCACTGTATCCCATTCACTGCATTTGTAATAAAAACCTCTTCTACTTCGTTCAGAATTTCCGGATTAATTTGTGCTTCTACAATTTCCAAACCATATTTTACGGCAATATCCATCACCACCTGCCGCATTATACCAGCAACACAGCCTTCACTTAAAGCCGGCGTATAAATCTGTCCCTTATAAACTAAAAAAACGTTTGAACTCAGGCTCTCGCACAAAAAACCATTCTGATTAAGGATAAAAACTTCATCCAGCCTATGCTGTTTTTTATATAAACCGGCCATTACAAAAGGCAGTGCACTGCTGGTTTTAAGGTTAGATAACCTATTTACAGGCTTTAGAATATCGTCATAAACATCCATAATTAAACCTTTGCTGTTCATTTCATAATACGGAGAATCCAGTGCAGTAACCTCCAAGCTATATCCGCTCTTATTACTATCTGGCGTGTATAATCCGCCCGCGTTTCTAAAAACAGTTAACCTAAATCTGGCATTCTGACTTATTTTATTTCTTTTGGCCAGCTCTTCTGCTTTATCCTTTAAAAAATAGGTATCCATATGCGAATAACCTTCAATTTTTAGAGCTTTCATACCCTTCTGTAAACGATCGGCATGCAATTCAACAAATTTAAGCTTGCCTCTTGACATGCGGAGGGTTTCAAATAAACCATCTCCATACCTGTAACCTCTGTTTGCAAGAGTCAAAATCTTCTCATCTTCCTGAAAAGTATCGCCATTAAAATTTATAAAACGTCTTGCCATTTAAGGTGTAATTGTAATAATTATTTATGCTGATAAATTAGTGGTTCTCTATATAGGAAGCCCACTTTTCTAATACTTTTTTAAAATCGTCTGGTAATTCGGTTTCAAAAAAGACATTTTCTTTTGTTGATGGATGACGAAAACCCAATGATTGCGCATGCAAAGCCTGCCGGGAAATAATATCGAAACAGTTCTCAACAAAATGTTTGTATTTAGCAAATATTGTTCCTTTTCGGATTTTATCGCCTCCATAAGCAGCATCATTAAATAAAGGATGGCCTATAGATTTCATATGCGCCCTAATTTGGTGGGTTCTGCCGGTTTCCAGCTCGCATTCTATCAACGTTACGTAGTTATAGCGCTTTAAAATCCTATAATGAGTTACAGACCATTTTCCTTTCTCCGGATCATCGTAAATATCCATCACCTTCCTATCTTTTGCACTTCTGCCAATATAGCCTTTAACCGTACCATTTTCAAGTAAATCTCCCCAAACCAAGGCTATATATTTCCTTTGTATGCTATGGTCAAAAAACTGCTTTGCCAAAGACGCCATGGACTTCTCGTTTTTAGAAATAACCAATAATCCAGATGTATCTTTATCTATGCGATGCACTAAACCCGGACGCCCATCATTACCAGGCAATTGCGGAAGTTGCTTAAAATGGTAAGTAAGCGCATTTACCAAGGTTCCGCTCCAATTTCCGTAACCGGGATGCACCACCATTCCTGCTGCTTTATTTACCAGCACTACATCGTCGTCTTCATAAACAATATGAATAGGAATATCTTCCGGATAAACTTCTGTGTCTCTTGGCGGATGAGGTAAAACTATCGAAATATCATCAAAAGGCTTAATCTTGTAACTGGATTTTACAGACTGTCCATTAACCAGCACATTTCCCTGCTCAATAGCATTCTGAATTTTACTTCTCGATGCATTTTCTATACGAACCATCAAAAATTTATCAATCCTCAGCAGCGATTGCCCTTTGTCTACTTTAATCCTGAAGTGCTCATAAAGCTCAGAATCCTCTGCTTCAGCCAGTCCCTGAAATTCATCCATTCCGCAAAATTACTTTTTTAAAATTTATGATAAAAAAAATAGATTAATGGTATCACATTTGTGGATTACCACGTATTCTTCAAAAACATATACCTGTAGTGATGACAAGATTTAAAAAAAACGTAGTATTTATTCTTAACTTCTTTCCTTTTTTGCTAAAAACCATCTATTTTCGAAACTAATTCTAACATGTAACATGAAAAAAATTAGTAGTAACGCAAAAACCTTATTGGTTCTGCTGGTAGCCTTGGGTTCTCATATAGAGACTTTCGCCCAGGGCGATGTGGCAGAATTAGTACAGGCAGGCAAAGAAGATGCAACAAAATTAACACATGCATACCTAAATCCATTTTTTAAGGGAGTTGGATTTGGTATGAATAGTGCATGGTTTAACTCAGCCAAGGCAAAAAATCTGGGCAAATTCGATTTAAGAATACAGGCTACAGGGGCCTTGGTATCAAGTAGTGACAGGACTTTTGACGTCGCTAAACTTGGTCTTTCCAATAATGTTAGATTGAGAGATCCATCCCAAAATATGGCACCTACAGCATTCGGAAAAGATGAATCCGGTCCTGAGCTTGTCGTTTACAGCAATGGCACTCCTAATACAGAAATAAGCAGCTTCAAACTTCCGTCAGGTACAGGATTCAACATTGTTCCCTCTCCCCAAGTACAACTTACTGTAGGTCTGATTAAAGACTCAGAGGTTTCCTTAAGATTCACTCCTGAAGTTGGAGGTGGAGATTTCGGGAAAATTGGTTCGTGGGGCGTAGGAATTAAAAAAGAAGTTACTTCTTTACTGCCCTGGAAAACAGAAAAAATCATTCCTATTGACCTGGCTATTGCTTTAGGCTATAACCAAATCAATTACAATTACGATATCGCCGTTGAAGATCAGGTTGGCGTAAACCAAACCACTGATTTAAACCAAAAAGTTGAAGCTAAGTTCTCTGGCTTTACGGTAGATGCAATTGTATCTAAAAAACTGGCTATTTTTACACCCTTTTTAAGCGTAGGTTACAATACAGCTAAAACAGATTTAGGAATTTTAGGGAGCTACGAGATAGAAAGCCGTAACACAACAACAGGCGCTCCTACTATAGAAACCATTCAAGACCCTGTAAAAATCAAACAAACAGATATTTCAGGCGTTAGAGCAAACGTAGGTTTTGGTTTGCACCTTGCTTTTTTCAGACTATATGGTGCATATAGTATCGGAGAATACCAGGCTGTTACAGCAGGCATTGGTTTTGGTATCGGTAAATAACAAAATCGCACACAAAATATATCAGGCCATTCTATAAGAATGGCTTTTTTTATTTCAGTAGCTTTGGCTCATGTTCGATTTCGAAATATACAGCCCTGAAGAAGAAATTAAACTTCCTCTACTCCAGCAAAAAGCAATAAAATGGTTTATAAAAAGAGATGACCTCATACATCCTTTTATTTCTGGCAATAAATGGAGAAAACTAAAGTACAATCTGGAAAAAGCAACTTTATCCAAAAAAAATCATTTGATTAGCTTTGGCGGAGCATATTCTAACCATATATTGGCTTTAGCTGCCGCTGGCGCAAAATTTGGTTTTAAAACCACTGCCTTTATCAGAGGTGAAGAAGTTAAAAATGAAATGTTAAGACTATGCCAGATTTTTGGTATGCAGTTAATATTTGTAACACGCGAAGCCTACCAGTACAAAAGGAACTTATACAACACTTATTTTAGCGACGAGAAGGATACTTTTTTCATAGATGAGGGCGGAGCAGGGAAAGATGCTGAAAAAGGATGCAGAGAGATCATAAATGAGTTGAAACAGCATTACGACTATATATTCTGTGCTGCAGGAACAGGAACTACAGCCGCAGGAATAATTAATAGCATCATCCCCCTTCAGCATAATACCTCTTTCCATGTTGTACCAGTATTAAAAGGTTATGAGATCTTGAAAAATGATATCAATAACCTTCTGGATAATAGTTACAATTATCATATACAAGATAATTATCACTTTGGTGGCTATGCCAAAACCAAACCCGAGTTGATAAACTTTATTAAGTATTTTGCTAGCGAAACTGGTATTTTAACAGACCCTGTATACACCGGAAAGGTCGCCTACTGCATACATGACCTTATACAGAAAGATTTCTTTCCTCCAAATTCTAAAATATTGATGATACATACAGGCGGTTTATTTGGGATTTTAGGGATGCTGGATAGATTCTAAAAGAAAAGCCCATCAGAAATTCGAGGGCACTGAAAAAGTCTCAACTTTTTAATGAGTCTTAAAGAAATGACTGAGTATAGGGTTTATCTTACTCGGTCATTTTTGTTTAATGTATTTCAGGAAGTTTGTTTTTTAATGGACTTAT
>PJUF01000308.1_pt1 | contig 39815 bp, 37 predicted proteins | sample 1512191 | NCBI WGS metagenome assembly PJUF01 (sample SAMN08177673, study PRJNA422409) | Feces metagenome, whole genome shotgun sequencing project. | isolation source: Chicken feces (3) enriched on wood chips | host: Gallus gallus | place: USA: Madison | collected 2015-01-15 | reverse complement strand
TGCCGCACACCCCGTGCGGCTCGCGCAGCGTATAGACCGTAAAGCCGTCCTGGTAGGGGATGGTCTGGCCCATGAGCTTGTCGGCGGCGCCGGCATAGAACTCGAGGTAGCGTGCCAGCGCCTTGGAATCGTTTAGCGACTGGTGCAGGGGCTTGCCCACGTCCAGCGCCTCGATCATGGCCAGGGCCTCGGCGCGCTGCAGCACCAGTTCCGACATCCGCATGAGGATGCGGCCGCGCTCGGTCGCCGTCATGCGGCCCCAGTCGCCGTCGAAGGCGCCACGGGCGGCAGTCACCGCTGTATCCACGTCCGCCGCGCCGCCGCGCGCAATGGCGCCGATCGCCAGGCCCGTGGAGGGGTCCTCGATCGGCAGCGTTTCGCCGGATGCCGCATCGCGCCATTGGCCGCCGATCATGAGCTTCGAGGGGTCGAACCAGACCACCGACTGCAGCTCGCTGTGTGCGGATTGTTTCAGTGCCGGGGGATTGTCTGATGCCATTGCCTTCTCCTTTGCCTTTTTTGAGGGGTCGACTCCTGCCGGGGGCGGGAGCGATCCGTCACAGTATGCGGTGGATCACGTGGCCAGTTGCTGGTAGCAGGGCTTCATGCGTTCGCGCGAGGCGGCGATGTGCGCAGCCATTGCCACGCGCGCGGTATCAGGATCGCGATTCGTGATGCCCTCGAGAATTGCCAAGTGTTCCTTGACGGCCTCCTCGGCGACCGATACGTGATAGCGCAGCCTGAACAGATGCATGTGGGCATGCAGCGCGTCCAGCGTGTGTCTGAGCAGTTCGTTGCCGCCGACCTGAGCGATGTGGGCGTGAAACTGTCCGTCGAGCATGGCAAAGCGCCCATAGTTGCCTTGGGTATCGTCGTCGACAAGTTGCTGCATGTTGTCGCACAGAGCCTTCAGTCGAACGATATCGTCGCGCCGGGCGTTGTCAGCAGCCAGGCTGGCTGCTTCGGGTTCCAGCAGCGCTCGCATGAGGTAGACCTCTTGGAAATGTTTGCCAGAAGGCAAGGGAGCGACGCTGAAACCCGCATTATGCTTTTTGACCACCAGCCCTTCCGCCTCGAGCCGGATCAAGGCAGCGCGAACAGGCGTTTGCGATACGCCTAATTGCCGCGCCAGGGCGTCCACAGACAGGCGCTTCCCTGGAGGAAGCCGAAGCGCGATCAGCTCGGTGACCAAGGCTTCATAAACCTCGTCACTCAAGGGGCGACGCTCTTGCTGGGCGTTTCGCAATGCTACCGGATCAGGCGCGGAAATTAGCGGGTTCATGGTGTCCTCGAGATGCACATATCATGGTTTACACCAATGCGATGTCATACTTGGATCATATCATGTATGATGGCCAAAATCGAATACGAAAATGAATTTCGTATTGCTTTCTAGCTGTTCCCCCACCACGTCAATGAATAAATTAGGAGACAAAGCATGAACAGAAAGCTTCCTTTTGCCGGGCCGTTGTTTGCCATGGTGCTGGCCCTATGCGGCACCAGTCCCTCCCAGGCTCAAACAGAACTGACAATCGCGCATGCGCTCTCGGCGACCTCGCACTATTCGGTCGGGGCAAAGGCCATGGCGGCGGATCTGGCCCAGCGTTCCGGCGGTAAATTCAAACTGAATGAATCTTATGGCAGCAGCCTGGGAGGCGAGCGGGAACTCACCGAAAGCACGCAAATCGGCACGGTCGATCTGGTGATTACCTCCACCGGACCCATTGGAAACTTCGTGCCGGACACCTTGATTCTCGACATCCCATTTCTGTTTTCCAGTTACGAGCAGGCGCATGCGGTGCTTGATGGACCAATAGGCCAGGCGCTGCTCGACAAATTTCCAGAGCACGGATTGCGTGCGCTGGCGTGGACCGAGAACGGCTTCCGAAACCTGACGAATAATGTCCGCGCCGTCAACGGCCCAAAGGATGTCGCCGGCCTCAAGGTCCGCACAATGGAGAACGACATCCACATGGAGGCATTCCGGACGCTGGGCATGCTGCCCACTCCGATGGCGTTCACCGAACTCTTCACCGCGCTCGAGCAGGGCACTGTGGACGGTCAGGAGAACCCGATTGGTGTCATCCTGTCGGCTAATTTCGCCGATGTGCAGAAATACCTGTCGCTTTCCCAGCATGTCTATTCCCCGGCGCTCATCCTGATCGCCCCGGCCCTGTGGGACAAGTTGTCTGCACAAGAGCAACAGTGGTTCCTCGAGTCGGCCCAAGTCGCTGCCACCGCGATTCGCGCCAAGGTTCGTCAAGATGCCGACAATGGTGTTGCAGTCCTGCGGGACAAAGGCATGCAGGTAGTCGAAAAGGTCGACACCCCCGCCTTTCAGGAGGCGCTCAAGCCGGCCTTCGCGAAATTTGCAGAGCGATTCGGCCGAGACAACATCGAAGCCATACGAAACTATAAAAACTAAGCAGACAAAGGGGGCCGGCACCGTTGTCACGCCGCAGACTGACACTTGTCGGTTCCCCTCATCAGCAGCGATTCACGGCCGGGCCTTATGCCATTCCTCGGCCCTCATTGAGTCTTGGGCTATTCCCAGCCCCGATCGATTGCTGCATGGATACACCAATTTGGGACACTCGTATGCTCCAGACCTTGAAGACGCTGGATAGATTCATCGTCAAGACCGCCCTCGGCCTTGCGATTTGCCTGTTGATGCTCATGGCGTTCGTGTCATTTTTCCAGGTGGTTACGCGGTTCGTCTTTGAGCAGCCCTCGACATGGTCCGAGGTCACCTCCCGGACCATGAATATCTGGATGATTTATCTGGGCCTGATCGTGGCATGTCGCTACGGTTTGCTGATGGCTGTCGATACGCTCATATCCCATTTGCACGGAAGGGCAAAGATCATCCTGCTCGCGCTCATTTCGACGATCAGCATCGTGCTGCTCATTATCGTGGCCTGGTATGGCATGGAAATGGCCTTTCGCGTCCGCTTCCAAGCCTTGGCCGGCCTGCGCAATCCATTCAGTGGCAACACGGTGTCCATTTCATGGATGTACGCGGCCTTGCCTATCGGCGCGCTGCTGTCCGCAGTTGCGGTCCTGGCGCATCTGCTCGACGTCATTGCACAAGTCAAGTCCGGCAAGGAGGCATCGCGCGCCTCCGAGATCGCGGATCACACCGTATAGGAGCACCGGTACATGAGCGTTTTTATGATTGCGCTGATGGTGATCATGTTTGCATTGAGCATTCCGATCGCCATCTCCATACTCGCGTCAGCCCTCGGCGGGGTCGTTCTGTTCACTTCCTTGAATCCCCTCGTGATTGCCCAGCGGCTGGTCACTACCTTGGATAGCTTTCCGTTGCTCGCGATCCCTTTCTTCATCCTGGCGGGCAACCTGATGGAGGCTAGCGGAATATCACATCGGCTCGTTGAGTTCGCGAAATCGCTGGTGGGCGGGATACAAGGCGGCTTGGCAGCCTCTTGCGTCATCACCTGCATGATCTTTGCGTCGGTGTCGGGCTCCTCCATCGCCACGACTTTTGCAATCGGCGCGATCATCATTCCGGCCATGATCAAGCATGGTTACCCCGTACGATTCGCCGCCGCGCTGCAGGCCAGTTCGGCCGAGCTCGGGGTGATCATTCCGCCCTCGATTCCAATGATCATCTATGGCGTGAGCGCCGAAGTTTCAATTGGCGAACTATTCATTGCCGGCATCGGGCCGGGCATCTTGATCAGCGTCACCTTGATTTGCTTTGTGCTGATCTATTGCCGAAAGAACGGCTGGGGACTTCAGGACGGAACAACCAGAATGCCCTTGCTGCCGGCCATCTATCAGGCTGCCTGGGGACTGGGGATGCCGGTCATCATCTTGGGCGGCATCTATCGGGGGGTGTTTACGCCGACCGAGGCTGCTGCAGTGGCGGTCATCTACGCCCTACTGGTCGGCATGGTCGTCTACCGTACCCTGACAGTCCGATCGCTGATACCGGTCTTGCGTAAATCCGTTATTTCGTCGGCCGTGATCATGTTCATCATCGCTGCCGCCGGAACGTTCAGTTTCCTCATTACTCGGGCCGGCGTTCCCGCCGCCATCGGCAACTGGCTGGTCGAGATGTTCCATGGCCCGGTCGCCTTTCTGCTGGCGGTGAATATCGTGCTGTTCTTCGTCGGCATGTTCATTGAAACATCCGCCGCCATCATTGTGCTTGCGCCGATTCTTGCGCCCGTCGCCGTGCAGTTCAACATCGACCCAATTCATTTCGGTTTGATCATGATCGTCAATCTGGCCATGGGCATGATCACCCCGCCATTCGGCGTCAATCTCTTTGCGGCATGCGAGGTTGCCAAGATTTCTCTCGATCAGATCATCGGACGCCTGATCCCCTTTGTTTTGGTCATTGCCGGATGCCTCATGATCATTACGTTTGTTCCAGAGATATCGCTTTTCTTCCGGGACTTCTCCTCGGCCCGGCACTGAACTCATGTGGCCATTCACGAATATCACGACACAGGAGGTTTTTTATCATGGATAAGGTACTGGACAAGGTCGGCGCGAGCGCGGATGCCAAGATCGCGCGTGTCGAGGTCCTGCTGGTTGATATCCCCGCAAAGTTCCCTCGCAGAGATGCGATTCAGCCTTTCTTCAAGCAAGAAACACCCATCGTCAGAATCACCACGCAAGGGGGCGTGGTCGGTATCGGATATACCTATACCCTGGGCACCGGCGGATCCAGCCTCTTTCACCTATTGGCGGATACGCTCGCGCCGCAAGTGTTGGGGGCGGATGCACGCGAGGTCGAGGCGGTCTGGTGGCGCTTGAACCGATCCATGAACTCCATTTCTCCGGGCGTATCCGCCAGCCTGGCCCTGGGGGCCATGGATATCGCCCTGTGGGACATCCGCTGTCAGCTGGCGCAAATGCCGCTCTACATGATGGCAGGGGGCGCGCATACCAAGCTGCCGATATACGACACTGAGGGCGGCTGGCTGAATATCGATGATGATGTCCTGGTCGCCAATGCCACCTCGGCGCGGGATCGAGGGTTTCATGGCTTCAAGGTCAAAGTCGGGCGTTCGCTCAAAGAGGATCTGAGGCGCCTTCGCAAAGTGCGTGATGCCTTGCCCGACTCCATGGACATGATGATCGATGCCAACCAGATATTTTGCCTCGATGAGGCCATTTATCGTGCCCGCGCTTACGCCGATGCTGGCGCGGCCTGGTTCGAAGAGCCTCTGCCCGCGTCGGACCTGCATGGCCACAAATTGTTGCGCGCGTCGACCGCGATGCCGATCGCACTCGGTGAAACCCTCCACAATATCCACGTGTTCCGCGAATATTTACAACAGGACGCCTGCTCCATCGTACAAGTGGATGCCGCGCGTGTCGGGGGCATTACGCCCTGGCTGAAGGTGGCGCACATGGCCGAGGCGTTCAATATGGCTGTCGCACCGCACTATCTGATGGAACTGCATGTGTCCCTGGGCTGCGGAACGCCAAACACGCGCATGATCGAGCACATCCCTCAACTCGATACGATACTGGCGGCGCCGCTTGAGATCTCCAGCGATGGTTACGTCAGCCCTTCCAGCAAACCCGGCAATGGCATCGAGTGGAACTGGTCGGCGATCGAGGAACTGCAGTCAGCACGCACCGAATTGGTGCGCTGACGACGGATAGCGTTTGGTTGAGGGCTTTGAAATGTCATATTGGATGAACTCTATGGGGCGTTGCCGTGCTCACCGTCGATGAAGTCCTCCGGAAAGGTCACGCGGCGCTGCGCAACGCCGGTGTGCCCGAGGAACACGCGCATATCCAACTGTCGCTGCTGCTCGAGGCCGAGTTGCGCGGAGTCCCTTCGCATGGCCTGTTGCGGCTGCCGCGCGTGATCCAGCGAATCAGCAACGGTGTGTGCAATCCGCACACCACTGGACGAGGGACCTGGGCCCACCCGTCGTTCTATCAGGTCGACGGCGACAACGGCCTGGGACCGGTGGTTGCCGTCGAAGCCCTGGCCCGGATTTCGGCGCGGGCGCGGGACACTGGCGTCGCCGTCGCGGCCGTGCGCGATTGCGATCACCTCGGAATGTTGGCCTGGTATGCGGAAAGGGTGGCGCGACAAGGACAGGTCCTTATCGCGCTGACGATCAGCGAGGCCCTGGTTCATCCCTGGGGCGGCAGCCGGGCCATGTTGGGCACCAATCCCATCGCCGTCGGCATTCCGGCAGAGCCAGAGCCCTTCGTGTTCGACATGGCCACCGGCCTGGTGTCCATGGGCAAAATCCATGATCACGCCAATCGCGGCGTGCCCATTCCAGAAGGGTGGGCAATGGATATCAACGGCCAGCCGACGACGGACGCGGAAGCGGCCAAGCACGGGGCCATCGCGCCCTTTGGCGGCCCGAAGGGCTATGGCCTGGGGCTGGCCTTTGAACTGCTGGTCGCCGCCTTGACGGGCAGTGCCATTGGCCGAGAGGTCGTCGGCACGCTGGATACAGAGCATCGCTGCAACAAGGGCGACCTCTTTATCATCTTGGCGCCGGCCACGGGTGCCGCGCGCATGGTCGGACATTTCATGGACACCCTGAGAGCCTCGCCGTCCGTCGACCCTCGTCATCCGGTGCGCGTGCCAGGCGATCGCGCTGGCCGGGCCAGGGCGCACAACCTGAAGGCGGGTGTGGAATTGGCTGCAGAGGTGTGGGCGCAGATCGAGGAGATGGCCAAAGGCCCCGCCTCAGGCGCCGATGCCGGCAAGGATTTTGTTGGAGGAAATGCGAATGCGACATGAGTATGGCGTGACACGGGCGCCCGCCCGCCTGATTTTCGGACCCGGACAGCGTGCGGCGCTTGGACCTGCGGCGGCGTCCCTTGGGCGGCGTGCGCTGATCTGCACGGACGCCCGCATGGCCGGGCTGCCATTGATGCGCGAACTGCTCGCCGACCTCGCGGCACACGGGGTGGCCACCGAGGTGTTCGATGGGACGGAGGCGGAGCTTCCCTTGAGCGGGATCCGAACGTGCGTCGAACGATATCGCGCCTACGATCCCGATGTGCTGATCGGCATCGGGGGTGGCAGTTGCATCGACCTGGCCAAGGTCGTGAGCCTGTTGCTGACCCATCCGGAACCGGTTTCGCAATACTACGGCGAATTCAAGGTGCCGGGCCCCGTCAAGCCAGTCATCGCGATTCCGACCACCGCGGGTACCGGGTCCGAGGTGACGCCGGTCGCGGTCATCGCCGATCCCGATCGCGCCATGAAGGTCGGCATTTCCAGCCCCGAACTGATTCCCCACACAGCGATCTGCGATCCGGAATTGACGGTGAGCTGCCCCCAGGGGCTGACCGCGCTCTCGGGGGCCGACGCCATGGCGCATGCGCTGGAGGCTTTTTCGGCCATCCGTCGCGCGCCCGATCCGTCCATGGCGATGCAACGGGTCTTCGTCGGCAAAAACATCCTCAGCGATCAATACGCGCTGGCCGCCATCCGCTTGATCTCGGGTCATCTGGCCACGGCGGTCGAGGACGGTTCCAACCTCGAGGCCCGCAGCGCCGTGATGCTGGGATCGACATATGCAGGCCTGGCCTTCGGCACGGCCGGCACCTGCGCCGCCCATGCCATCCAGTATCCCGTCGGGGCGCAGACCCATACCCCGCACGGCCTGGGGATCGGGGTCTTGCTCCCCTACACCATGGAGTTCAATATTGAAGTGTCCGCGGGCGTGTATGCGGAGGTCGCGCGTGCGATGGGTCTGTCGACTGCCGGCACCGAGCGCGAGGCGGCGATGGCCGCGATTTCGGCCATCCGGTCCCTGTTTCGACGCATCGGCATTCCCCCAAACCTGCGGGACCTGGGCCTCGAGGCCGCGCATCTGGACGCCATGGCCGAACAATCCATGGGGGCGGCACGCCTGGTCGAAAACAATCCGAGAACGCTCGATGTGCAGTCCATCCGGTCGATTCTCGATCACGCTATGAATGGAGCTTGAAAAATGTCGAAGGCAGTACAACGCAATAGTGAAGACGTAGACCGGCATCCCGGTTTGTTCATCAGCGGCCAGTGGCGCACGGGCTCCCGCAAGGGTCGGATCGACGTGATCGATCCGGCCACGGGCTCCGCCTTGGGTTCCGTGGCCGATGCCGGCGCCGACGATGCGATTGCCGCCGTCGAGGCCGCCCACAATGCTGGCGCGCCCTGGGCGGCAACCCCCGCGCGCCAGCGTTCCGAGATCTTGCGCAAGTGCTTCGAGCTGATGATGCGCGATGCCGATGCCCTGGCCCGCATCATTGCGCTGGAAAACGGCAAGGCGCTGAAGGACGCGCGCGGCGAGGTCGCCTACGCGGCCGAGTTTTTCCGCTGGTTCTCCGAGGAGGGCGTGCGCGTGCGCGGCGATCTGGGCACGGCGCCTTCCGGCAACAACCAGATCCTGGTGCAGTATCAGCCCATCGGCGTGTCAGTGCTGATCACGCCTTGGAATTTCCCGGCCGCCATGGCGACGCGCAAGATCGCGCCGGCGCTGGCGGCCGGTTGCACCTGCGTGCTCAAGCCCGCGACGGCGACGCCGCTGACCGCCTATGCGGTTGCGCGCATTCTGGCCGAGGCGGGGGTGCCCGATGGCGTGGTCAATGTCCTCACCTCGTCCACGACCTCCGAGGTCGTCAACGCCATGCTGGAGGATCCCCGGGTTCGCAAGCTGTCCTTCACCGGATCCACCGAGGTCGGTCGCGTGCTGCTGCGCAAGGCCGCCGACCAGGTCATCCACAGCTCGATGGAACTCGGCGGCAACGCGCCCTTCCTGGTGTTCGAGGACGCCGACATCGAGCAGGCTGTGCAGGGCGCCATGATCGCCAAGATGCGCAACGGCGGCGAGGCCTGCACCGCCGCCAATCGTTTCCTGGTCCAGCGCCCCGTCGCCGAGGCGTTCACCCGGCGCCTGACCGAGGCCATGTCCGCCCTGAAGGTCGGGCCGGGCATCGAGGCCGACACGGATTGCGGTCCCCTGGTGGACCGGGCCGCCGTCGACAAGGTCGTGGAACTGGTCGAGGATGCCAAGGCGCGCGGCGCGCAGGTGCGCTGCGGCGGCCGGCAGCCGGACGATGCGGGCTGCTATTACCTGCCTACGGTCCTGGACCATGTGCCGACCGATGCCAAGATGTTCTCGGAGGAAATCTTCGGGCCGGTGGCGCCGGTCTACGTGTTCGATACCGAGGAGGAAGGCGTCCGCATGGCCAACGACACCGAGTATGGGCTGATCGCCTATCTGTACACCGGGGACGTGGGCCGCGGCATGCGCGTCTCGACCGCCCTGGAGGCCGGCATGATCGCCCTCAACCGCGGCTTGGTCTCGGACCCCGCCGCACCGTTTGGCGGCGTCAAGCAAAGCGGACTTGGGCGCGAGGGCGCACAGCACGGCATCCTGGAGTTCATGGAGGCCAAGTACATCGCCACGAGCTGGTAATCCGGCTGCGGGCGACAGGGAATAACGGAATGTCAACATGCTGAAGAAGAAAATCGGCTGTATCGGTGTCGGCCTCATGGGGCATGGCATCGCGCGCAACATCGTCGGCAAGGGCTGGCCGCTGCAGTTCCTCGAACACCCCGGCAACCAGCCGACGCAAGACCTGGTCGATCAAGGCGCTGTGGCATTCAAGGATCCGCGCGATCTGGCCCGGGCCAGCGACATCATCATCCTGTGCGTCAGCGGGACACCGCAAGTCGAGGCGATCATATCGGGCGATAGCGGGATCCTGTCCGCCATCACGCCCGGCACCACCATCATCGATTGCTCGACGGCAATCCCCGCCTCGACCGTGGCGCTGGCGGGCGCGGTCGAGGCGGCGGGAGGGCGCTTTGTCGATGCGGCAATGACGCGAACGCCGCTGGAGGCCGAGCAGGGCCGGTTGAATCTGCTGGTGGGGGGCGATAGGGCGGTCTTCGACGAGATCCGGCCGCTGCTGGGCACTTTCGCCGAAAATCTATTCTATGCGGGGCCAGTCGGGTCAGGGCATAAACTGAAACTGCTGCACAACTTTGTGTCGGTGAGCTTTGTCACCTTGCTGGGCGAGGCCGCGGCCTGCGCCAAAAAAGTCGGCATACCGGCCGAGGTGCTGGTGGATGCTCTGGCCAAGGGAGGCGGCCATGGCGCGGCGCTCGAGCGCGTGGCGCCCTTCCTTCTGGAGGGGGATCCCTCGCGTTTGAAGTTCGCGATCAGTCATGCCTTCAAGGATATGAGCTACTACAACACCATGGCTGAGACCCAGAGTTGCCAGCGCCATATTGCAGCCGGCGTCAAGGACGCCCTTGGCAGCTTGGTCGAGGCCGGCCTGGGCGGCGAATACCTATCCTCGACCGCCGAGCAGTTCGGCAAGCTGCGAGCCGGCTGAACAAGCCCGTATGCAGTTCAAGTGAGCGGTGGCTGAACACCGCCGCTCGCCTCCGCCTGCCGCATCGCGGCCCACAGAATCGCCAGGGACAGCACAAAGAACATCACGCCGTTGTTGCGGCCCAGGATCACCTGGGTCAGCCCGAAGGCGGCGAAGGCCGCGGGCAGGCTGGCACCGCAGCAGGCCAGTACCCGCACCGTCAGGTCGGGCGACTGCAGGCGGCGGCAGAAATACCAGCAGCTGGTGATCAGCAGGGCCAGGAACGCGAACAATCCCAGCGTGCCCTGGTGCAGCCAGATCTCGATGAAGTTGTTGTGGGTGTTAGACAGCGTCCCCACGAACGGATGGATGCGCCCAGTTTCGATCAGGCCTTGCAGATGGCTGTCGTATTCCTCATGCCCCCAGCCCAGCAGCGGACGCTCGGGGATGCTGATCAATGCGGATTTCCAGGCCTCCAGGCGCGAGCCGACGTTGTTCGCGGCATTCCCGTCCCGCGCATAGGCCTGCCATTCCGCCACTGCGCTGGCGTATCGGCCCTCGGCGATCTGGCCGGCGGGCAGTGCGGTCATGACGATCGCCGCGCCCGCCACCATCACGGCACAGCCCGCCAGCAGCGGCCGCAGGTACTGCCGGCGCAGCAACGCCACGGCCGCCAGCACGGCAAAGATCGGCACGGCCACCAGCCCGCCCCGCGTGGCCGAGGCGATGAACGCATAGATGCCGGCCAAAGCACCGGCCAGCAGGAATACGGCCCATGCGGGACGTCGATGTACCGCAGGCAGGATCGCGCCCATCAGGCACCAGAAGGCCATCACCAGCGCGATGTCGCCAAAGGGAATCGCGCTGGTCAGGAAGCCCTCAGCCCGCAGTACGCCGATGTGGCCGATCTGCCACCAGGCAACGGCCGCGGCGCCCGCCAGCCCCAAGGCCAGGCCCGCCCACATCCAGTCCAGCCGCAGGTGCGCCCGGCGCAGCCCCACCAGGATGGGGACCGCCAGCGCATAGCGTACGCCCTGGTCCAGGTATTTGCCGGAATCGGCGTGCCACAGCACCGCCGCCGCGTTCGTCAGGAAAAACGCCAGCAGCAGCCAGCACAGCGTCCGGTCCTCGCCAGACCAGGCGGCGGCCGGTGGCGCCGACGCGTCGGCCGCGCCGCTGCGCCGGCCTGTGCCGGCCAGCCATATCGCGACGCCGCCCAGGAACAGCAGCCCGCCGCCCACGGAATATCCCGAGGGCGCCGAGAGCATCAGCAGAAAAAAAATCGCCACGCTGGCCGCCATCCAGGTGGACAGCCAGGCCGGCGTTCGTGCCGGTGTCGGATGCATAAGGAGTGATTCGCTTGGGACGGGAAGTGTTGCCGGATTGTAGCTTGTCGCCCCGCTGTGCAAACGGGCCGGCCCGCCTCACGTCGGCCGTGCGCCGGCGTGTGCGCGGCCTACAATATTCCGATCGTTTCCGAGGCGCTTATCCGCATGACTGCCACCGCCGATTCCGACATCCCCGCCGGCCCGCCCGGCGCCGCGCCCGACGGCGCATCCTGGTTCGTCGTGCACACCAAGCCGCGCCAGGAAGCCCTCGCGCGCGAACATCTGCTGCGCCAGTCCTTCGAGGTCTACCTGCCGATGTTCAAGGTCTTCAAGGCGCCGCGCCGCAGCCGCGCCGGTTCGCCGGCCACGCCGGGCGGATCGGCGCCGCCGGCGCAGGGCCTGACCACGCACGAGCCCATGTTCCCGCGCTATCTGTTCCTGCGCCCCGGGCGCCCCACCCAGTCCATGTCCACCATCCGGTCGACGCAAGGGGTCAGTCGCCTGGTGCTGTTCGGCAGCCAGCCCGCCCGCATCGCCCAGGAACTGGTCGACGGCATCCGCCAGGCCGAGGTCGCGCGCGAAGGCGCGGATCTGGCCCAGCTCAGTCCCTATCGGCCCGGCATGGCGGTGCGCCTGCAGGATCCGGCCCTGGGTGGACTGCAGGCCCTGGTGCAGGCCGTCTCGCATGATCGTGTGACCCTGTTGCTGGAAATCCTCGGCCGACCCCAGCTCGTCAGCGTCGATTTCCAGCGGATCGCGCCCCTGTAATTGATCCGTCTTAACGAAATCCAAGCTGAGGCTAGGTAGGACAACAATCTCCTGGTAGAACTACGAATGTCACATTCAGTGACATTCTTGACTATCGAGGAGACAACATGAAAATCCGCCATCTGCTCATCCTGGCATTGGGCCTTGGCCTGCCCGGCCTGTCCCATGCCCAACTGATGAAGCACGGTCCCCACCATATCCTGGGCGCGCCGCCCCCGGCGCCGGCCGTTTTCGCCGCACCCCCGCCCGAGGCGCCCTGGGACCCGTCCCCGGCGCCTTTTCTGTCCACGGGCGATCCGATCGTCGTCGACCAGGATCGCGTCATTACCCGCAGGCTACTCCTCCAGTCCACCACGCCCTTCGATGTCGCCCAGGGGCACACCCTGCGTGTCGAGGGCGCCGTGGAGAACGCCCCTGCGTCGGCCGGCGGCCTCTATAAGCTGGGCGCCGGCCATATGGTCCTGATCGGCCCCAACACCTATCGCGGCCATTCCGCGTTGCTGCAAGGCAGCCTGACCCTGCTGGACGACCACGCCCTGGGCGCGCCCCTCAATGCGCTGGACGTCAACGTGGGCACGCGCCTGGAATTCGCCGACGGCGTCACGATCGCCCAGGCCTTCACCCTCAGGCTCATCGATCTGGCCGCCGCGCTGCCGCCTCATTGGTGGGCGCCCGTGCCGCCGCCGGCCGCGCCCATGGCCGTCCAATGGGTGGTCCAGCGCGGCGAGGCCACGCATCGCGGGGATCTGTTTGGCCACGCGCCCCTGATCAAGCAGGGCGGCGGCACCCTGCGCCTGGCCGGCTGGGGCGCCGCCTATACCGGCGACATGACCGTCCGCGAGGGCGGCTTGCGCATTGACGGCACCTTCGGCGGGCGGGTGCGCGTCGAACCAGGCGGCGTCCTGTCGGGCACCGGCCTGGCCGCCCGCATCGAGGTGGGCGGCGTGCTGGCGCCGGGTGCGGCGCACGCGCCAGGCACCCTCATGGTCGTCCATGAGGCGCGCCTGCTGCCGGGCTCGTCGATGCGCATCCGCATCGATGCGGCGGGCGAGGCCGACCGCCTTTGGACACTGGGGACGGCCGCGGTGGACGGCGACCTGCGCATCGACGCCCAGCCGGGCGCCTGGGACGAGGACAGCCGCTGGACCATCGTGCAGGCCGACGGCGGCCTGGAGGCCGGGCGGTTCGCCTCGGCCGCCGTCAACCTGCCGTATTTCTCGCCCGTCCTCGAATACGGGCCGAACCAAGTCGTGCTGGCGCTGCGGCGCAACCAGGCCGCCCTGGAAACCTGCGCCGAGGAACCCGCCGTGCAGGCGGCGGCGCGCGCCATCGAGCGCGGCGTCGCCCCCTTGGCGCAGCGCGTCGTCCGCCAGGACTGCGCGGGGGCCGCGGCCTTGCTGGCCGCCTTTGCACATTCCGGGGCCGCGTCCTGGCGCGGCGCCCTGCTGGAGGACAGCCGCTACGTGCGCGAGGCTGCGCTGGCCCAGGCGGGCAGCGGCCGTGCCTGGGTGCGCCAGTGGATGGTCTCGGCCGAGCGCGACGCACGCAACGGCGGCGACCTGGTCCGCGGCGATGCGCGCGACGTGGCCGGCATGCTGGCCGGGCTGGACCGCGCCGTGTCCGCCGACTGGCACCTGGGCGTATTCGCCGGCGCCCAGCACGTGGACTACAGCAGCGTCCGGCATGCCCGCGCGCCCGGCGGCCTGGCGGTGCGCGACGCCAGCCTGCATCTGGGCCTGGGCCTTGCCTACCGGCCCGGGACGGGATACCAGATCAGTCTGGGCGCCGTGCAGGCCTGGCACCGCGGCGAGGGCCGCCGCTGGACGGTGGACGGCGACGATCCGCTGCGCGCCACCCAGCATGCACGCAGCCTGCAGGCCTGGGCGGAATGGCGTTTTGACGCGGCGCCCGCGGATCACTGGACCGTTGCGCCCCTGGTGCAACTGGCCTGGGTGCGCCTGGACAGCCGGGACTATGCCGAATCGGGCGGCCCGGCCGCCCTGCGGGTGCAGGGCGCGGTCGACCAGCGGGTCTTTGCCCACGCCGCCCTGCGCGCCCATCGCGCCTGGCCGGTCCCGCATGGCCACGCCGTGCTGCGAGCCGCCCTGGGCTGGGATGCCCTGTTGGGATCCCCGGATCTCAGCAGCACCCAGTCCTTTCGTGATGATGCGGCCAGGCGGACGTTCGAGGCGGGCGGGCAGCCCCTCGCGCGCCACGCCCTGCGCCTGGATCTGGGCGTCGAGGCGCCCCTGGCGCCCGGCGTGCGTGCCGGCATCGGCTACACCGGCCAGTACCGCGGCGATGGCCGGCAGCACGGGGTGCTGTTGAGTCTGGCGGCGGCGCTGTAGAGCTAGCCCAGGCCTGGGGAACCTCTGAACAAGTCACCGCGCTTCAGGTCCATTCGCCGCCGAAAGACTCGAGATCCTCATCGAGTTCCTGCATGACGGCGTGTTCGTCCGTGCCCGGCCGACCCGCGGCCGCAGCCGCAGCGATGGACTGCCGTCGTGCCTCGCGCTCGAAAGACAAACGGCGAGCCTGCCTGATCCGGTCGCGAGCCAGTTCCCGCAGAAACTCGCCCAGCGATTTCCCTTCGCGCTCAGCCAGATCGCTGAGCGCAGCCTTGAGGGCGGGATCGAGCCGAAACGTAATCGGACAGCCTATCAGCGTGCCCGCTGAACCGCTATTCGTGGAACACGAGACTGCTAGTTCGTGCGGGCCGCCGGTGCATCTGTGTGCGTCTCGCTCAATATCAAAACATTTAGGTCGGATGCGTACGGAGGGTATAAGACATGTGCGATACAGCAACGGCGGCCTCTCGAGTTTTATTGGCTTGAGATGGGTAGCCCAGTGAACTATAGTGGCCCGTATGCTGGCCCATTAAGCTTTCAGTGGGATCGGACGAAAAGCGATGTGTGCCTACAGGATCGCGGATTCGATTTTGCCTATGCTGCCAAGGCTTTCTTCGACCCCTGCCGCATCATCCGGGCTGACGAACGACACAGCTACGGTGAGGACCGTTACCAATTGATGGGCAAGATCGGCCCGCGCCTATTCGTCGTGGTGTATACCCCAAGGTGTGGAGTCATACGCATCATCTCGGCGCGCAAGGCCAATCAGCGAGAGGTCGCATACTATGAAAACAGCGCATGTCATCATTGATCCCGCCGATCCGGCGTTTTCAAAGATCGGACGCGTCGACGAGGACCGTTTGGATGCAACCACGGAGGGGGACATCGCTCGCCAGAGTGCCCTCGACGATGCCGCTGCCATGCAGGATGCGGCGGTATACGCACGGCGCGTGCGCCGGCGGTTGGGCCTGAGCCAGGCGGAATTCTCGCAGCGGATCGATGTTTCCTTGCAGACTATTCGAAATTGGGAGCAAGGCAAACGCCGGCCGACAGGCGCGGCAAAGGCATTGTTGAAGGTACTGGATAGCATCCCCGAAGCTGCCTTAGAGGCACTGCAAAGTGATCAGGATAGGTCCGCGTAGTAGGATCGACCGTCCTTGAGCAGCTTAGGATCACCGGTGACTTTCCATGGCCGGGGCATCATTCATCCGCTAGATGTGCGTCAAGTTACGTCGATGGGGATCTCTATGAATAACGTGCTGGAATACAAAGGCTATCTGGGCTCGGTCGAATTCAGCGCCGAGGACCAGTGCCTGTGCGGCAAAGTCGAGTTCATCAATGACCTGATCTTGTTCGATGGTGTTAGCGTGGACGAAGTCGGGCAGTCTTTCCGTGACGCCGTCGACCAATACCTGGAATCCTGCGCGGCTCGAGGCGTCCAGCCGGATCAGCCGTTCAAAGGCAGCTTCAATGTGCGGGTCGGCGGCGATCTGCATCGGCAGGCCGCGCAAGAAGCACGACGTCGCGGCGTCGCCTTGAATGAACTGGTCATCCAGGCGCTTAGGAATGAACTCCATGTGCGGCCACCGGAGGACGGGGTGTTCGGCGCCTGGCGCGACAAAAGACTGGATGGGCTCGAATCCCAGCAAGCCCCAAGGTCTGAATGGTGAGGACCCTGGCCGATATGAAGTACGACTTCGGAGAATGGAGGAAGCCATGAACTTGGACGCCATCCGCCGGACGTGGACGGCCTTTGAGCAAGCCAGCGCGTCGCCGGCTCAAGTCTTGCGCTTTCTGATGGATCAGCATGGCCTGAAGCAATCCGATCTTCCTGAAATCGGGCCGCAGAGCGTCGTTTCGCAAGTACTGGCTGAACGAAGAATGCTGAATGTGCGTCAAATTGCCGCGTTATCAGGACGATTCGGCATAACTGCCGACGTGTTCCCCCAGCATCCCGCAGAAGACCTGGCGCATTGAACCGACAGGAACGAAGCCGCAACGCCACCACCTGTCACCGCGTTTCTCTATGATGACAAACTTGGCCATGAGGACTTGATCGACTGTCAGCCGGATGGAGCGCCGGGCAAATTCCGTTCACTGCACAGATATGTCTTGGACTCTCATTGTCATTCAATTGCATTACAATGGGCTGGTCTAAAACCTCGTTTTCCAGGAGATTGCCATGGCCTCCACCGCCTTGGTTCAAGCCCGAATTGATCCCGTCCTGAAACAGCGTGCCACTGAAGTGCTGGGCAACATGGGCCTGACTGTTTCTGACGCCGTACGTATTCTGTTAACTCGTGTGGCCAACGAAGGGACGCTGCCGTTCAATTTCGCCGTTGACCCGGCTGCGCATGACGCTTGGTTTCGTGCCAAGGTGCAAGAAGCCCTGAGCGATACCCGGCCTGCTGTTTCTAATGAAGACGTTGCTGCCCATTTCGCTAAACGCCGCACGGCTGCCCTGCGCAAAGCTGAGGGCGAAGAGTGAAAATTGAGTGGTCGGCATTTGCGATACAAGATCGCGATAGCATTTTCGACTTTATTGAAGCAGAAAGCCCCAAGGCTGCAGTTCTGGTTGACGGTCGTATTGACGACCAAGTCAATCAGCTTGCCAGGTTCCCGGAGTTTGGTCGGCTTGGCCGCGTTGACGGTACCCGTGAACTGGTTATCAGTCAGACACCCTACATCGTGCCGTATCGGATCTACGGTGATGTCATTCGTGTTCTTCGTGTGCTCCATCAGGCTCAACAATGGCCGGAAGATCTTGATGCTGGAATACAAAGGCTATCTGGGCTCGGTCGAATTCAGCGCCGAAGACCAGTGCCTGTGCGGCAAAGTCGAGTTCATCAATGACCTGATCCTGTTCGATGGCCTCAGTGTAGGCGAGGTGCGGCAGTCTTTCCGTGATGCCGTCGACCAATACCTGGAATCTTGTGCGGCTCGGGACGTTCAGCCAGACCAACCGTTCAAAGGCAGCTTCAATGTGCGGGTCGGCGGCGATCTGCATCGACGGGCCGCACAAGAGGCGCGACGTCGCGGCGTCGCCTTGAATGAACTGGTTGTCCAGGCGCTTAGGCGAGAGCTGCATGTTTGAGTGACGCCATGCAGGCCCTAACGAAAGACCTCGTCCAGTGTTTGCGCATCGAGCACGTTCAGGGACCATGCTCGGATCTGTTCGGTATCTGAGCTATGCAGGCGTTCGATGACCCAGGTGGGTAGCGGGCCGAACTTGTGAGATAACAGACTTTCCAGCATGCTGGAGAGCCCTTCCTGGTGGCCCTCCTGAAGTCCCTGTTGCCGTCCCTCTTGAAGCCCTTGTTGAAGCCCCTCTTGCCGTCCTTCCCGAAACCCTTCATGGCGCGCGTAGTCCCTGATGTCTTCGGCGTCGATCAGGGCCTGTTCGCGGCGCTCGGCCATCAGGCGGAGTTCTTCGTCGGAATACAGATGTTCCAGTTTTTGAAGCGCGTCTTTGACGGGAGGATGGGTGATGGTGCTCATGGCGGCCTCGTCGAGGTTATGCAGCAGGCAGGTCATCCAGGCGCGCAGCGACTCGGGGTGGTGGGGGTGCCGCTGCGCCTTTCTTAACTCGATTATATGCAGTTGTAGGGCCAGACCCAACTGCACATCGCCGCGGCCCGTATCGCGCAGGGTGAAATGCCAGTTGGCTTGATCTGGATGTTCGGGAAACAGGTCATGCACCAGCAGGTTGATGCCGATGCAGGGCTTGAGCTGACGGTAGTCCTGGCCGCTGTTCAGTTGCCCGGCCAGACTGCGGGCGATGCCGTATACGCTGCGCTCGGGCCAATGAAGAAAACGCTGCAATTGCATCTCGATGGCCAGGCGCTGGCCATCGGTGTCCTCGGCCAGGATATCGAGCACGATTTCCTTGCCTATGAGGTCCGCGGGCAGGACATGTGGGTTCAGAACCCGTTGCACGATGAGCGGTTGCAACGGGTGACGCACGGCGTTGATCAGGTCGCTCAGCAGGTTCAGGTGTCTGCTGAACAGGGTTTTGAAGACGATGTCGTTACAGAGGGAAAGGCGCCGGGGCTGCGCCGACGGGATTATGTGGTTGCTGGCGGGCGCGGTTTGGTGACAAGTGTGCGAGGCGCTTGCCGTTGAGGGGTCGGAACCAGATTTCCCGGGCATGGTGGTGTTCCCATATGACAGTATCAGGCACATCTACTGTAGAGATGCATCCAGGTATCGGGAATGAGTGCAACGAATGAATGTCTGTGCGAGGAAATACGGTGGTCGCGGCGAGCGTATCCATGGCGACAGGCCGGCAGGCGGCGCCGCGCCGCAGCCATGTACTTGGCCGCCGCGCTCTTGGACACGCCCAGGGCCTAGGCAAGCCGCAACCCCTGATGTACTATCGCGTTCACGCATTGAACATGCGCGAGCGCTTGCTGACCGTGTCACAGCACGGCGGTAGCGTGTCCGCTGGAACCAGTCCACGCCATGTCCACCGATACCGCCCCACACGACGAAAACCACCTCAAGGTCCTGCGCCTGCTGGAATCCGACCCCAGCCTCAGCCAGCGTGAGCTGGCCGAGGCCCTGGGCGTGAGCCTGGGCAAGACCAACTACTGCGTCCGCGCCTTGCTCGACAAGGGCCTGATCAAGATGCAGAACTTCCGCAACAGCCAGAACAAGCTGGGCTACGCCTACCTGCTGACTCCGGCGGGGATCGCCGCCAAGGCGGACCTGACCGCCAGTTTCCTGAAGATCAAGTTGCGGGAGTACGAGGCATTGCGGCGCGAGATCGAGGAATTGCGGCGCGAGGCCTCGGCAGAGGACCCGGTTCAGTAACAAATCCCCTCAACCCTTTCCTTCAACTCACTCGTCCAACAACATGAAGAACTTCGCCCTGATCGGCGCGGGCGGCTATATCGCACCGCGCCATATGAAAGCCATCAAGGACACCGGCAATCGCCTGGTGGCCGCCCTGGACCCGAACGATTCCGTAGGCATCATCGACAGCCATTTCCCGGATGCGGAGTTCTTCACCGAGTTCGAACGATTCGACCGGCATATCGACAAGATGCGCCGCGCCCGCGACGAGCGTAGCGTGGAATATGTGTCGATTTGTTCGCCGAATTACCTGCACGACTCGCATATGCGCTTCGCCTTGCGCTCGGGCGCCGATGCAATCTGTGAGAAACCCCTGGTGTTGAACCCCTGGAACATCGATGGGCTGTTGGACATCGAACGCGACACGGGCCGCAAGGTCAACACCATTCTGCAATTGCGCGTGCATCCTGCCATCGTCAACCTACGTGAAAAGGTCATGGCACAGCACAAAGATACCAAGCACGAGGTCGACCTGACCTACATCACCTCGCGCGGTCACTGGTATTTGCAGTCATGGAAAGGCAACGAAGATAAATCGGGCGGAATTGCCAGCAACATCGGCGTGCATTTCTTTGACATGCTGCACTATATCTTTGGCGGGCTGCAGGACAACATCGTGCACCACAGCGAGGACACCAAGGCCGCGGGCTACCTGGAATACGAGCATGCCCGGGTGCGCTGGTTCCTGTCGGTGGACTACCAGGACGTCCCGCAGGCGCAGCGCGACCAAGGCCAGCGCACGTACCGGTCGATCACCGTGGACGGCGAGGAAATCGAATTTTCCGGCGGCTTTACCGACCTGCACACGCGCAGCTACGAGGAAATCCTGGCGGGCCGTGGGTTTGGCCTGGAGGAAAACCGCGTGGCCATCCAGACCGTGTCGACGATTCGCAATGCGCCCATCGCACCGCTGACGGGCGACTACCATCCCTTCCTGAAAAAATGAGCCATTATCAGCACGAGACCGCCATCGTCGACGCGGGCGCCCAGATCGGCGAGGGCAGCCGCATCTGGCATTTCGTCCATGTCTGCGGCGGGGCACGCATCGGTGCCGGCGTGTCCCTGGGCCAGAATGTCTTCGTCGGCAACAAGGTCGTGATCGGCGACCATTGCAAGATCCAGAACAACGTGTCCGTCTACGACAACGTGACCCTGGAGGAGGGCGTATTCTGCGGCCCCAGCATGGTGTTCACCAACGTCTACAATCCGCGCTCGCTGATCGAGCGCAAGGACGAGTACCGCAACACCCTGGTGCAGAAAGGCGCGACGCTGGGCGCCAACTGCACCATCGTGTGCGGCGTGACCATTGGCGAGTACGCATTCATTGGCGCCGGGGCCGTCGTCAACAAGGACGTCAAGCCCTACGCGCTGATGGTGGGGGTGCCGGCGCGGCAGATTGGCTGGATGAGCGAACACGGCGAACAACTGGACCTGCCCCTGACTGGCAACGGCCGGGTCGCCTGTGCCCATACTGGCGCCATCTACAGACTGATCGATGGCCAGTGCGCGCGCGTTTGATTCCTGCCCGTTCCTGAAGCGCAAGCAAGGGAAGGACGCCAGGGCCGAGAAGAGGTGATCGCTGTGCTGCGCGGGCTAAGCTTCAAAAGCGGGTATGTCCGCAATATTGCCACGCTGATGACGGGCACGGCCCTGGCGCAAGCGATTCCCATCGCCATCAGCCCCATTCTGACCCGACTCTATAGTCCGGAAGAATTCGGCATATTCGCACTTTATATGGCCATCGTTTCGATCGCTTCTGTGGCGGTCACGGGAAGGTATGAGATGGCCATCCTGTTGCCGAAGAGGGATGGCGATGCGTTCAACGTCGTGGCACTGGCGATGGGGCTCAGTGGTGCCGTCAGCGGATTGCTGTTCCTGTCGGTGATGCTGTTCAATCGTTTCTTCTCCGATCTCCTGGGAGCTCCTGGCCTGTCTCGCTGGCTGTATTGGGTACCCGCATCCACGCTGTTGGTAGGGGTCTATCAAAGCCTGAATTATTGGAGCAATCGAAAAGGACACTACAGGCGCCTGGCGATCAGTCGGGTGACACAGAGCGGCAGCTCCGCCATGGTGCAGCTCGGTGGAGGATATGGGGGTTCGGGCGCCACAGGCCTCGTGGGGGGGCAATTGATAGGACAGGCGCTGTCCAGCGTCGTTCTGGGGGGGCTGATCTACAAGGAAGATCATGCGCAGGTAAGGAAAATAAAGAAGCTGCGTTTAATAGCGATGGCCAGAAGATATTCGAACTTTCCAAAGTACCTGATTGCCGCGCATGGGATCAACATCGCTTCCTCGCAGATGCCGGTCATCCTGTTGAGTATGCTATTCACCACTGCCACTGCTGGTTTCTATACGTTAACCCAGCGGGTCATGGGTGCGCCCATGTCCCTGATCGCGGGTGCAATAGGAGATGTCTTCAGGCAAGAGGCGAGCCACTCCTACGTCCAACAGGGCAACTGCAAAGACATCTATTGGAAAACCTTCAAAAGACTGGTCATGATTGCCGCCCCCCTGAGCGTGCTGTTTTTCTTCGTCGCTCCCTGGGTATTCGGATTCGTTTTCGGGCCCGCATGGCGCGTATCAGGCGAGTATGCGCAGATTCTGACGCCTGTTCTATTCTTTGGCTTCGTGGTGAGTCCGTTGAGTGCGATGTTCATGATTGCAGAGAAACAACGGATGGATCTCGCCTGGCAGTTGTGCTTCTTCGTCGCAGTCGGGGGATCATTTTTTATCGGGCATCTGTTTTCCAGCGCGAAGGTTTCCTTGGCGGTATTTTCCTTCGCCTATAGTGCCATGCAAGTCGTCAGCGGCTTGATTTCCTATAGGCTTGCGGCTGGAAGGTCTTTCTGAGAATCCGGTCCGTCTCATGAAAACATTTCGTCCCTGGGTAAAGTGACAATGAAAAATACGATGAAGCGTGTGGTGGCCCTTACTGCTGTCTTGGGGTTGTCCGGCTGCTTCGTGAACCCGAAGCCGCCTGATCCGGCTCAAGAGATCGCCCGTATGGAATCCAGGCTCGACGTCCAATATCCAGCAAGGGGACTTGCTGACTATCCATCGGACGAGGCGGTCGATGTGCCGAAAGGCTATGCCATGATATTGCTGGCGGAGATCGATAGGGCGAGATCGTCTGGCGCATCGACAATTTCTGAGATTGGGTTCAATGCGGGCCAGTGGCTGTTGCAGCATGATGATGAAAATCAAGACGGTACCATCGGCTGGGGTGTCCCTGTGGCGTGGGATGCCTATGGCGATGGCTCTGTCAATCCGAAGGACACGGAATATACGATCTCGACAGCCATTGCCGTGGATGCCTTGTTGAGTTGGCTCGATTTCTCCGATACCAGCCTGCATGCCAGGATACTGAATACGGTTGAACAGTCCCTGGAACCCTATCTGGATGGCTCCATGAGAACCCCCGCGGGGCTGTTGCCCTATTCCCTGATGCCATCGGACCGCAAGTACGACACCTTCAATCCCGCTGCGTATTTGGCGGGCCAGTTGCAGCGATTCAGCTATCTTGCCTCGACGCTAGAGAAAGCCGCCAGGATGAGGGAGGCGGCAGATCAGACGATTCAGGTTCTATTGCAGAACAAGATTGTGAATTCCGCTACCGGATCCTGGTACTGGAATTATTCAATACAGGAAGATGTGCCCAACGATCTCCCCCATGCTGGATATATCATCGAGGGAATCCTGGTATATATGGACCATCATGGGCGATTGGCGGATGATGTGGAAAGATCCGCCGTTACTGCCCATCTTTCCGATTTTCTGGAAAAGAACGGGAAGGATGTTCGGGCATGGCCGAACGTCAGGCCGGATATAAAGACCCGTCCACGTCTTTATGATGTCGGCATCGGGTTGCAGCTTGCGTGCAGGTATGCGGCGATGCGACCGATGAAGGCCGCCCTATTCAATCAATTGCCTAATTACAGAACACGCAATGGATCTTATCTAAAATATCCGGTGACGCAGCAGAGGGATAATTTTGTGGTTGCGGAGTATGAGGCATATCTGTTGCGTGCACTTTCCGCGTGCCTTGCGAATCCGTAGGGGCCAAAATGACTGCATTCAAGCGAAAGGATGTCCGCTTGTTGCTTGCTTTCGGGGTGCTTTCCCTGATAGTAGGGGGCGTGTTGTGGCGCATCTTGGGGGAGACAAGTCCCAAAACGAATCGACTAGAAGATTATGGAAATATAATATCTTCCTCCTCATGGGAAAAGTTGACGAACTCCTCGTCTTTAACGGACCTGGAAGCCAAGGTTGCGGCGCCGAAAATTACCGATGATCTGGTGCGCGTGCCTTTTACGATGTTGGCGCACGATGAGGCATGGAAGGGGGATGTTTACTTTAATCCGAAATCATATCGGTCCCGCTATCTCAGGCAAGATGGGTTGGTGGTGGAATTCCCGTTTCCTGGCGTTCCGATTGATATACAGACCGTGGAAGAAAAGGGGGCGGTAATTGCCTTTCGGGGAATTTTCGATAATAAGCTTTGGCTCTTGTCAGTCGATAACGCTGGCAACCTCCTGTCTGCGCAGACCATCAGACGATCTGGCGTGGATTATCCTCTATTTCGGGCGGCAACGGCACATGATGAATCGTTGTATTGGGTGATTTATGATAACAATACCAGAAAGAATTATCTCAGATCTTTTAAACATGGTCTGGGTGGCTGGGAGCAACTCGCGCAAGACTTAGAGCTTCCGTCTTTTGAACCTCCGGCAGGCTCTACGTACGAGATGGAGCCTCCAGTATCTCTTCACTCGAATGGTTCGCGGATGGTGGAGATCATTGGAGGCAATTGGTACGGGAAAGCATCGCCTCATGCGCTGCTGGAGTCATCACGGCTGACAGGGTGTGAAGCAGCGATTGAGTCGGTGTTCACGACAATGGCTCCCTTCTTGCTTTGCCGGGCATCTGGGAACCTAACCCCGCAGGGGGGCGCCTATTCAATAGTTTCGCCAAGCTCAAAGGAAGTCTCATATCTCGATGTAAACCGGGGCGTGCCATGGAATTTGCATGTCGATAGTGAGGGCCTTCCGGCGGTCGATTATGCGAGCAAAGCAGCTGAACTGCGCGAGGTTTTCATACGAGATGTATCTGAAAATCACTTTGGTGGCATGCTGGAGTTTGGCTCAAACAATACGGAAGGACGAGTTCCCTGGTCGCAGATATATTATCTGAACGGCTGGATGGATGCGATATTACTTTCACGGGAAAATACGGAAGCCTTTGAGTTGTATGGTGATATTCTGGAAGATCTGAGGCTAAGGATTGAACTGGAAGTTCGACTGCTCGATGATCTAGTGGCCTCGGATCGAGCGCTGTTTACCAAGGCATTCACATTTGACAGATCGCCTGTATTGTTTGCCGTGCAGACAAGTAGAATATCATTGTTGTTTGAGAGATACACAACCATGTTTCCTGACGCTCCACCGCTGAAAAGCTTGGCCAACTTACGCAGACAGGTTCCCGGGCTTGAGGGGCACATTGAAGTCCTAGCATATGAGGGGGAGGATCCTACATGGATGAGTCCTGGGACGGCGCATCTGCGCTGGCCAAAAGGTAGCGCATTCTATTTCGATGGAATGCCTGTCCCCTTCAACCATCAGAATGAATGGGCGTCTTCTATTTTTGAGATGAAGAAAGGTGGCGTATCTATCAACGTAGAATCCTTGGACGCCGCTCGTCTGATCATCGACTACTTTCGTCATAGACTCTTCAGAGATGGAGGGTTTCCGTCCGTGGATGAGTGGTATTACTGGTATGGACACGCATATGATGGCTGGCAAGCCACAGAGGATCGATCCATCCATACACCAGAATATGCTGGTGATCATGGGTTGGCCTGGATTTCATTTCGCACGATCGACCTGATGTCTGTTATGTCAGCAGTCGATTTTCTTGCGGATATAGATAAAAAAGCACTCGAAGAAACTGCGCTCGATCGAATTATGGAGGGTGATGTCTATCCGTTTGCAGCCCGATCCGTACTGGAATACGAGAAGCATCCGATTTTCAAGCGCTCTGCTTTATATCCTTATGTCAGATCCGAGGCGCCCTGGGCATTATCTAACAACGTTTGGGCTTTGCCGATAATATTTGGTTTCTATAAGAGAATGCCATCTTCTCAATGACGCGATGAGCGCTCGGGTTGTTTCGTGGCGCAAGATGCCTGCTGTCTTGGTAAGTTCTCCCCTTTCATTTTTGGGAGAGGTCATATATGTCAAAAAAAATACTTCATTTATCGCATACTGATATAAGGTCCGACTCTCGTATCTTGAAAGAAATGGGGGCGTTGGCGTCATTGGATCAATTCTGTCTGTTAGGTATTGGCGTAGAGATGCAAGAGGGAGCTTCTTCCAGCAAGAAGAGCCTCAAAGCAAAAATTTTGTCCATACGACTCTTCAGCAAGATGCTGTCTTTCTTACCCAAGCCAATCCGGTATGCCTTGAATATGACTGAGCTCACCGTTCGACTGGTTTTTTATGGACTGCGATCAAGGCCGTCCGCGGTTCACTGCCACGACACTTTCGTCCTCCCGGCAGGCGTCCTGATCAAGATGCTATTGAGGTGCAAGCTGATCTATGATGCACACGAACTGGAATCAGACAAGAATGGACAGACGCCCGCTCTTTCCAAGGCCACGCTGGCAATAGAAAAATGGGCATGGAAAAGGATCGATCTGCTGATATCCGTCAGTGATTCCATCAATGATTGGTATATTAAAAACTTGGGATCGAAGCCGCATCTGCTGATTTTGAATTCCCCCGAAATCCCCAAACGTACAGGCACAGGTGCAGATCGTGGTGTGGAGGAAAGATATTTCCACTCCCTGTATGGCATTCCGACAAACAAGAAAGTTTTTATCTATATAGGAATACTCAGCGGAGGCAGGGGCATCGATCTATGTTTGCAGGCTTTTGCGTCTGGAGTCGTGGATGCGCATGTCGTTTTCATGGGGTATGGCCCCTTGAAAACCAAGATCGGCTCCTTTTCTTCAAAGCATCCCAACATTCACCTGCATGATCCTGTTCCGCATGAGCAGGTTGTCACCATCGTGAAAAATGCGGATGTGGGGCTGTGCTTTGTGGAAAATGTTTCTTTGAGTGATTATTATTCTCTGCCAAATAAGTTATTTGAATATGCCTTTTCGGGTCTTCCCGTCTTGGCTTCTGACTTTCCAGAGATAGGCAAGATCGTGCGCCAATATTCGCTCGGATTTTGCTCCGCAGTTGAGCTGGAAAGTATCAAACAAATGATATCTAACATCGTTGAATCTCCTGTTCCGGTTGCCTCGGGCGATCTCAATGAGTTGGGTTGGGAAGCGCAGGCAGCGAGATTAAACGCAGCGTACGACCGTTTGCTTCAGTCGTGATCCATCTATAGAACAATTATTGTTTTCCATTGGAAAAATAGCATGTGTGGAATTTTCGGAATTATTTCTGATAAAGAAGTTTCTCTGGCGGATATGAAAGTCCTGGCGAAGCATTCCCAGCAGCGGGGAATGGATTCCAGTGGCTTGTTTTTTGCGGGGACCAATGCCAAGTACGGTATGTATCGGGCGGACACTGCAGTAACCAAGCTTCTCGCGAAAGCCGATCTCGGAAGGCCTGTGTTCGTCATGGGACATAGTCGCCTTATTACGAACGGGCTTGCGGATAATCAGCCTGTTTATAAGGATTCCGTCTGTTTGGTCCACAATGGAATCATTGTGAATCACGATGATCTGTGGACGAAAACACGCAAGGAACGCAGGCAGAAGATAGACACTGAAATCATCGCGGCAATCATCGCGGAAGATCTGGAAAGCGGCATCCCGCTGGAGCGGGTGCATGAGCGTGTCCTTGACTTGTGCAAAGGTATTGTCGCGTGTGCTGTTGCGCTTCCCAAGTTTGGAAAGCTCTGCCTGTTTTCAAACAATGGTAGCCTGTACCTTGGTGAAAAGGACGATGCTTGGTACTTCGCCTCTGAGGAATTTCCTTTGAAGAGACTGCGGTGCTTGGATGTGCGCCAGGTTAGGAGCGCCGTGACTCTGGATATCCCCATTTCAGAGAAAGAACCGGAAATTCACGAAACCAATGACCGAAAGGTCAATCTCATTCCGGAATTGGGTACGCATGCCGAGGAAGAGCGGCTTCTTATGCATGTTCAACCTGAGATGCGTCGCTGTACCAAATGCATATTGCCGGAGACGATGCCTTTCATCAATTTTGACGAACATGGTGTATGCAATTATTGCCGGCACTATAAAATCAGGAATAAGCCACGTCCCGTAGAGGAAATTTTCGAGCTTGTCGAGGGCTATCGCCGGAAGAATGGCAATGATTGTATCGTGCCGTTCTCAGGTGGCAGGGATAGCTGTTATGGGTTGCACCTGATCGTAAATGAATTGAAGATGAAGCCGATCACCTATACCTACGATTGGGGGATGGTGACGGATCTGGGACGCAGGAACATCAGCCGGATGTCCTCTGCTCTTGGTGTCGAAAATATCATTGTGGCGGCGGATATCGATAAGAAGAGAAAGAACATCGCCATGAATTTACGAGCATGGTTGAAATCCCCCCATCTGGGGATGATCAGTATTCTGACGGCGGGTGATAAGCACTTCTTCAGGTATGTTGAAACCATCAAAGAGCAAACAGGAATCTCCCTCAATCTCTGGGGTGTCAATCCCCTGGAAGTGACGCACTTCAAGGCGGGGTTCCTTGGGATTCCCCCTTACTTTGAGGAAGAGCGGGTCTATTCGCATGGGATCATGAAGCAGCTTCGCTATCAACGCCTTCGCTTTAAGGCCATGTTGCAGAGTCCCGGCTACTTCAATAGCTCTCTTTGGGATACCTTGTCGGGCGAGTACTACAGAAGCTTCACCAACAAATCGGATTACTACCATATCTTCGATTATTGGCGGTGGGACGAAAAGGAGATCGACAGCACGCTCGCCCAATATGATTGGGAATTGGCTCCCGATACGAAAACCACATGGCGGATTGGTGATGGAACCGCCGCTTTTTACAACTATGCGTATCATATCGCTGCGGGGTTCACGGAGCACGATACTTTTCGAAGCAACCAGATTCGTGAGGGCGATCTGACCAGGGACGAAGCCTTGGAAATGGTGATGGATGAGAATCGCCCCAGGTACCCGAACATCAAGTGGTATCTGGATGCCGTGCGCATAGATTTCAAGGAGGCGATCCGTGTGGTGAATTCGATACCTAGGCTTTACCGGCACTGACGGCTATGAGTCGCTGTATCTGGTACGTTTCAAAGTACGTTTCTCCACCGTCAGATGCCAGCGCCGGGGGGCGTGGCTACATCTTGATGCGTGAGTTGGCGAAGCTGGGGTATGGCTGTGTAATCATCACGTCAGACTCCAACCATCTTGCCAATGTGCCCATCCTGAAGACTACGTATGACCTCCAAGAAGTCGATGGTTTGACGCTATGTTGGGTCAAGACCTTGAAGTATTCTTCAGCGAAGTCCCTGCGGAGAGTCCTGAGCTGGCTCCATTTCGAGTGGCGATTATTCTGGTTCCCAAAGAAACGTATTGCTCCCCCTGACGTGGTGATAGTCTCCAGTCTATCCTTGGTGACCATATTGAATGGCTTCTGGCTGAAAAAGAAATATGGGTGCCGTCTCATCTTCGAGGTCCGCGACATATGGCCTCTGACGATCACTGAAGAAGGCGGCTTCAGTCGCCGGCACCCATTGGTTAGGGGCTTGGCCTTAATAGAGCGCCTCGGCTACAAATATGCAGATGAGATCGTGGGCACCATGCCGAACCTGCAAGAGCATGTTCGGGGCGTGCTGGGCTATGATCGAAAGGTTTGGTGCATTCCGATGGGAATTGATCCGGATGCTATGGCTGAACAACCGGAAGTTCCGTTAGATTATAAGAATAGCTATTTAAAGAAAGATAAGTTCACTGTTGCGCATGTCGGATCAATCGGCATCAGCAATGCCCTGGATGTCTTCATGAAATGTGCTGAGTCATTGGTGGATCGTGAGGAAATTCATTTTCTATTGATCGGAGACGGCGACCTTAAGGCCGAGTACCAGAATCGGTACGGGCATTTGCCTAATCTCACCTTCGCGCCAAAAGTTCCCAAAAGATTGGTTCAGCCGTTACTTCGCGAGTGTGATCTCTTGTATTTTTCCGTGCATGCCTCAGAGGTTTGGCGGTATGGGCAGTCTCTGAATAAAGTCGTGGACTATATGCTTTCAGGCCGTCCCGTGCTTGCGTCTTATACCGGCTTTCCTTCGATGATTAATGAGGCCGAGTGCGGGGAGTATGTCCCAGCTGGCGATGTCGATGCATTGAAAAGGGCGATTGTTTCTTATTCTGGGATGAGTGTCGAGCAGCTGAAGGAAATGGGTGATAGAGGGAAAGAGTGGATACTGAATAATCGTCTTTACGGGGTGCTGGCGATGGATTATGAGAAGGTGTTATTTGATTGAGGGTGCGGTGGTGGATCTCCGGTTCATCACGCCTCAGTAGCCAGTGGAAAGTGGAGCAAACTAAGATGGACGCTTGGCCGGAGGGGTGTGGATGTTGATGGCCCATAAAGATAGATATAGTGCCCAGTTCTTTGCTGGGGTGGCCTTCTCAGGAGCTTTTATAAGCGCGCTCTTTCCATTGCCTGGATTGACCCTGGTTCCGTACATCCCGTTCCTGATTTTTTTCGTGTTGTGCAAGCCTGATCTTGGAGGGCTAAGATTCACAACGGCTGTTCTGCTGCTTGGCTTTGTATCTTTGTATTATATATTCTGGCTGGCAGTGGAGCCGGGAGGCCATAGTCGAAGCCTTATCGTGCGCCTTGTTTATTTCTATGCGCTGGCATTTGCTTTTGTTTTTGGAAGGGTGGTTTATGATCCTCAAGAATTCATGCGGGGGTTCTGGAAACTCTTGTTGCCGTTGTCGGTGATATCCGCTTGCCTGGGTATAGTCAAAGTCGCATTTCAATCGAGAGGTTATATTATCGGGCCTCTCGATTTTTTTTATACGATGGCTGGCGCCGGCTATCCATACGGCTCGAGTCTGATTGTTGATTATAATATATACTCCTCATCTCTGATGGTTGCCATGATCGGTTTTATTTTAAGAATAAATCGTTCCGTTGGTGGGATTGATTGGTGGGGCATCATTGCTGTTGTCATCATATTGTCGAGTCTTTACATGTGCGGATCTCGTAGGTCTTATGCATTGCTGGCCGTGCTGTACATGATTCTCAGTTTTTTTGTGATCCTAAGGAAGAATAAAAAAATAGCTTGTTGGTTTTTCGCGGCAACTTTGCTGATGTTTTTATCAATCTATGTTTTTTCTGGAGTCTTGATTTCTTCTGAAGTGGTGGGGCGATATAAGGTGATTTTTCCTATGGGGCCGATATTTGACTCTATTATGGGTGGAATCTTTGGCTATAGCCCGCAGGATCTGGGTTCCTCTTTTGAGGGTGGAGTTCTTACCTACAGGCCGCAAGATCTGGTTTCCTCTATGTCATCTGATCAGTCGTTTGGTTTGTCGAGCAGGCTTATAAGGTGGGAATTCGCCCTCGATTTGTTAGCGGGCGGGGACTGGCTGTTTGGTGGTGGTTTTTCTTATCAAGATGAATATTCTTGTAGGTTCAGTGGGTGCAGGATCATAGATTATCCGCATAACGTATTTCTTTCGGAATGGCTGGTGTCGGGGTTATTGGGCGTTTTGGCCATGCTTTTTCTGTTTTGTATGATTCTTGGTGAGATGGTGCGTCGCAGGAAGAAGGTGGCGACTTCTGGTGTGCTCCTAATCCTATTCGCGGTGCTTCCTGGGGCTTTGATTTCCGGGGATGGGGTTTTCTCCGTGCCACAGATACTAGTCTCCATCATGATGGCTTTTATATATTCTTATGAGGAAGATGGGGCGTTGTTGCGCTTTTCCGAGAGGGGTGACAATTGAAGAACTCTTATCGGGTGCATTGAGTGAAAGGCAAGAGTTATCACGCTTTTCGCCTTCGTGGCTGTGGCAGTAGCGACTGCAAGGTGAACAGCCAGTACTCTCTGTCTCTCGCCAGGCCGTGGGTGCCGGCCCGATTTCGTTTGCCTACGGCTTGCCCTCGTTGGCGGGCGATGAATGTGCCGCGCATTGCGACACACCGAACAGCAGATAGCCTTGTCCATTAATGGCCGCGGCGTGCCTCTGGCAGCGCCGCGCACTGGAACATCTTTCGTCTAGATAATATGCGCTTCCAAATTGGAAACTTTCGATTCAAGTATCTGGCTTTGCTTGTTTCGCTATTGGCGTTGTTGTCTATATTCTTGTATTTCCAACCGGCCGGGGTCGTCCGGCAAATGTTGGGTTTTCCTTATGGGGCGCTTCTTTATGCATTCGGATTGATTATATTAAACCAGTTGGTAGTAATATATCGGTACTATAGGATACTCCGGCATTTTGGAACCCCCCTGGATTGGAGGCTCGTTTTTCGAGCGAGCGCATTCGGAAACGTGACCGCACTGCTGGTCATCCCCCTGGTAGGGCAGGTGGCGGGGCGGCAGGTGTTGTTGCAGGGCACGGGCGTCACCGCCGCGCAGAATGCCGGCATTGCGGCATATGAGCGCGTCATGGTCGGCCTGCTGAGTCTCATGCTGGCCGCGTGCGGCGCCGTTTATCTGTTTGGCACATCCATGGGAGGGCTTTGGCCCGATATCGACGCGTGGCAGATCGCTGCCTTGGTGCTGGTTGCCATGGTGCTGGGCCTATCGGCTGGTGCGAGCCGTTTTGAGCGCTCGATGATGCGTATGCTCTTCAGCGGGAAGAATGCCCTGCGTGTATCCGAGTTGATCATTATTACATTGATCAGCTTGGGCCTGATGCTGCTTTCCTTTGCCATCTTGTTCGGTGCTGTCTTCCCCGAGGGCAGCCTGCCCGTGCTGCTTTCGATTGCCGCAATCGTGTCGTTTGCTGCAGGCTTGCCGATAAGCTTCGGTGGCTGGGGGCTGAGGGAGTTTGCCAGTATTTATATCCTGGGGCTCATGGGCGTCGAAGTGGGGGCGGCGCTGGCCGCATCCATTGTGTCTGGACTGCTTTCCACCCTGGCGGTCTTGCTGTTGGGCGCTGGCGCCTTTGTTATCAGGCGAAAGGTTCGTCGTGATGGTTCGACCAGCCCGGTGCGCCGCCCCCTGAATGAAGATGTTTTGGGCATGGTGTCGGCCACCGCCTCGGTCGAGCATGTCGCGGCATGGCTCTTGTGCTTCGCCACGGCACTATTGATTCCTTTTCAAGTTCACGTGCCGGTAGGTGAGACAGTCGTGAACGTCAATCTGGCCGATCCTTTTGCCCTGCTTGCTCTAGCGGCCGTGGTGCTGGAGTCCTGGTTTCGCAGAGATCTGCCTGGTTGGCGGATCGCTTATTGGAACGGTATCTTATTGGCGATGGGCGTCGCGGTTCTCTATGGGCTCTTCAGGGGATGGCAGACTTTTGGTGGCAGTGCTTGGGGAAGCGGGAAAGCGTTGGGCTGGATTGTGCTGTATGGCTACCTTTTGACGGGCTATCTCTGCGTTTCGTATTTTGGTTTTCGTGGTTTCCGCAGGTTATTGGAAACTCTGGTGCTTGTGTTGAGTGCGATCATTGTCTTCCAGGCCATTGCCAGATTGTTGGAGTATGTTGGTTTCATTAGTCCCAGTGGCTATCTTGGATATTTTCAAGGCTACTCTGGTAACAGGAATGCTTTTGCATTCCAGATCCTTGCCGTGATGTCCGTTTTTCTCGTCTTCATTTCGGTGTATGGACGCCGCCTGCGCTCCTCGGCCTCGGGATTTTCCGCAATGCTGGGGCTTCCGACATTGGGCATGGCGGTGTTGAGTGCGGGCATGTTGCTGACCGCCTCGCGCACGGGAATCGCGGCTGCATGTGTCGTATTGGCTGTATCCGTGACGTTGCGCAGGGTGAGTGTACGAACGGTTCTGGTCATTTCCTCTCTTGGCCTGATTTTCTGGGCCGTGCTTGTGTATGGGCCCGATGTCTATGCCTGGTTCTCCGCAGTAGGCCATCTTCCAGGGGCGGGAGCGGTACTGCCCGGAGAGAGCGCAGGCCAGGCGATGCAGCCCGGCTTTTCTTCGGCTGAAAGCGACAATGTCAGATGGGCGCTGGCCATCAAGGCCTTCGATGTCTGGCTTCAGAGCCCTCTGCTTGGTACGGGACTGGGGTATTTCTATGATGCCAGCCAGTCTCTAATGGGCGTGCCCATCGTTATTCATTCCACCGGCTTGTGGCTGTTGGTTGAGCTAGGGTTGCTGGGCATGTTGCCTTTTCTGGCGGCCCTTGGTTCTTGGTCGCTGTGGGCATGGCGCAATAGGGCGCGCCGAGCGCAGGCGGGCGCCTTGCTGCTGCTTCTTTCCTTTGCAATGATGAGCGTCTTTCACGAGATGCTATATCAACGGATCTTCTGGTTCCTGGCCGGTGGCCTGCTTGCGCTTGGATGGTCCGGTCATCGGGCGGAATGTCGCGAGGGATCCTGAGGTATGTGCGGCCTCGTTGGATTTGTTTCGAAGGGGTCCCAATATGATCCATTCGCGCTTGTATCCGGGATGGCGGATGCCTTGACGCATCGAGGCCCGGATGATGCTGGAGTCTGGGTGGATCGGGACATCGGCCTTGCATTGGGTCACCGCAGGTTGTCGGTGCTGGATCTATCGAATGCGGGCCACCAGCCGATGGCGTCTCCGAGTGGGAGGTTCATCCTGGCGTTCAATGGCGAAATCTACAACCATGGCGCTCTGAGGGCCGGGTTGGAGGCGCAGGGTGGAGCACCGATGTGGCGCGGACATTCCGATACCGAAACGTTGCTGGCATGCATCGAAGCCTGGGGGGTTGTCCGGAGTTTGAAGGCCTCCGTGGGAATGTTTGCCATTGCGCTCTGGGATCGTGAACGCCGGGAGCTTGTCCTAGCTCGTGATCGGATGGGCGAGAAGCCCCTGTATTGGGGATGGCAGGGTGATCGACTGTTCTTCGGCTCCGAACTGGGTGCATTGAAGGCGAACCCTTTGTTCCGTTCCGAAATCGACCGCGGGTCGTTGGCTCTATTCTTGCGCCGGGGCTATGTTCCGGCTCCATATAGTATTTATAGGGATGTGCGGAAGCTCCCGCCAGGCCATGTCCTCACGATTCCGCTCGATGATGGAACGGGATCGGTCTCCGAGCCGTACTGGCAGTTCAATAAGGCTGTGGAAGCGGGACGGTTGGATCCGATCCGAGGCAACGATCGCGAGGCGACGGATTTACTGGAAGCGCAGATATCGGAGTCGCTGCGTGGACAGATGCTGGCCGACGTGCCCGTTGGCGCTTTCTTTAGCGGTGGCGTCGACAGCAGTACGATCGTGGCATTGATGCAAGCGCAGAGCGCGAGGCCCGTCAAGACCTTCACCATCGGTTTCGAAGGCAGCAGTTATGACGAGGCGGCGTATGCTTCCGTCGTCGCCAGGCACCTGGGCACGGATCATACCGAGCTCCTGATCAGCGCACGCGACGCCTTGGATGTCATTCCTGATCTGCCGTCCATATACTCTGAACCTCTGAGCGCGGATTCCCAGATTCCCTTTTTCCTGATTAGCCGCCTGGCCAGGCAGCACGTGACGGTCGCTTTGAGCGGGGACGGGGGGGATGAACTGTTCGGCGGCTACAATCGATACCTTGCGGCCAGGCGGATATGGGGCATGATGCGGCAGGTTCCGATGCCGCTGCGGCGAGCGGCTACCAGCTTGTTGCGCAGCCTGTCGCCCGCCGGTTGGGATCGCTTGTTTGACCGTTTGTCCCTCGTGTTGCCGAAGCGCTTGCGTCTCGCCATCCCTGGCACCAAGGCGCAGAAGCTCGCCGACGTGTTGCAGCTTTCTTCCGAGCAGGACTATTTCTCCCGGCTGACAAGCCATTGGCCGGAGCCTTTGACCGTCGTGCGATGCGCGGCCGAGCCTCCGACCCTATTGACTGATCCCGATGCGTGGCCTGGCGCCGACTGCTTCGAGCACTGGATGATGGCCATGGACGCCCAGACTTTCCTGCCCGACGAAGTATTGGCGAAGGTCGATCGGGCCGCCATGGCCAATAGTCTCGAAACCCGCGTGCCGCTGCTCGATCATCGGATCGTGGAGCTGGCTTGGCGTCTTCCTTTGTCCATGAAGATTCGGGATGGCGAGGGCAAGTGGTTGCTGCGGCAGGTTCTTTATCGCCATGTGCCCCGGAATCTGGTTGAGCGGCCCAAGATGGGCTTTGGTATTCCCATCGATCGTTGGTTGAGGGGGCCGCTGCGGGATTGGGCGGAAGATCTGCTCGATGAGCGGCGTATGGCGGCGGAGGGATTCTTCACGGTAAGCGAAGTTCGCAAAAAATGGACTGAGCATGCAAGCGGCCGGTTCAATTGGCAATATCAGCTATGGCCAATCCTGATGTTCCAGGCATGGCTCAGGGCCGGTGGATGATGGGCGCTGGCAAGACTTTCCTGTTGATAGGCGGCTTTGCGGATTCCCTGTTGAATTTCCGCGGGGCCTTGCTCGAAGAGTTGAAAGCGCGGGGCTTAGAAGTCCATGCCGCGTCGCCGGATCTGCATGAAGGGCATCCAGTTGCTGCCCAGTTGCGTGCCAGGGGGATCCATACGCATAGTGTTCCAATGCGGCGCGCCGGGGTCAACCCGCTAGCAGATATAGCGACCCTATTCCATATGCTCAGCCTGAATTGGCGGCTGCGGCCGGACTATTTTATGGGCTATGCCATCAAGCCCGTGATCTATGGCACTCTTGCAGCGTGGGGTGCCCGAGTGCCCAATCGTTATGCACTTGTCACGGGCCTTGGGTACACTTTCCAGGATGAGCCGGACAGCTCTGTCGCCGCCAAAGCCGTGCGGATCATTGCTCGCCGCTTGTACGCCTGGGCCTTGGGAAAATCGCATAAGGTATTCTTCCAGAACCCTGATGATGAACGGTTATTCCGGATGCTCGGACTCATTGGTGCGAGGGGACGTACTTGCGTGGTTGATGGGTCTGGTGTCGATACTGCTCGCTTTTCAGTAGCTCCCTTGCCAGATGCGCCCAGATTTTTGCTGATCGCGCGTCTTTTGGTGACCAAAGGGGTTCGAGAGTATGTGCAGGCGGCTGGGATCGTGCGTAAGACAGTCCCGTATGCACGCTTTGCCCTCGCAGGGTGGATTGATGAAAATCCTGCTTCGATAGGCAAGGCGGAACTGGACGAGTGGTGTAAGACTGGTGCAGTCGATTATTTGGGCCATTTGAGCGATGTGCGTCCGGCGTTAGCGGCATGCAGCGTCTATGTCTTGCCTTCATATCGGGAGGGCACGCCGCGTACGGTGCTCGAGGCGATGTCCATGGGGCGGCCGATCATCACCACTGACGCGCCAGGTTGTCGTGAAACGGTACGCGACGGTGTGAACGGCTTTCTGGTTCCGGTTCAATCCGTTGATGGGCTGGTGGAGGCCATGCTGAGGTTCGTACGTAATCCCGAACTGGTATCGCATATGGGGGGCGAATCCCGCCGGATGGCCGAGGATCGGTATGAGGTACATAAGGTCAATAGCGTCATGATGTCCGAGATGGGGCTGGGGGAGTGATGGCTGCGTACTTTGTTGCACGATGCTGAAGCGCTTGTTCGACGTTGTTGGTGCAAGTGTCGGGCTGCTGGTTCTGGCCCCGGTATATTGCATCGTGGCTTTACTGATCCGGTCTAGGTTGGGCTCCCCCATCTTATTTCGCCAAGTCCGTCCTGGGCTGCATGGCAGACCCTTCCAGATGATCAAGTTCCGCACGATGCGGGATGCAGCTGATTCGAACGGCCAGCCCTTGCCCGACGCAGATCGCCTGACGCCCTTCGGCCGATGGCTGCGTTCCACGAGCCTGGACGAGTTGCCCGAGCTTTGGAACGTCCTGAAAGGCGACATGAGTCTCGTAGGTCCCCGCCCCCTGTTGATGGAATATCTGCCGCTTTATTCGCCGGAGCAGGCGCGCCGCCATGAGCTGCGGCCTGGCATCACCGGATGGGCACAGGTGAATGGCCGCAATGCGATTTCCTGGGAGGAAAAGTTCGCATTGGATGTATGGTACGTGGACAATCATAATGTTTGGTTGGACATCAAAATTCTGTATCTGACCATTCGCAAGGTGTTCGCGCGTGACGGCATCAGCGCAGACGGGGAGGCGACCATGCCGAAGTTCACGGGAAGCAAGCAATGAAGCGACTGGCCATTCTAGGCGCCAGCGGCCACGGCAAGGTCGTCGCCGAGTCCGCCTTGCGCGCAGGCTGGGATAGCGTCGATTTTTACGATGACGCCTGGCCCGGCAAGCGCCGTATTGGCAAATGGGTCATTTCCGGCGATACCGAGGCCCTGCTGAAGGATCCGGGCGGCTTTGATGGCGCCGTGGTGGCCATCGGCAGCAACGCGATCCGGATGCGCAAGATCTGGCAATTGCAGGCGGCCGGGATCGAGCTGGCAACCATCGTGCATCCGGCCGCCACGATCAGCGATTCGGCGCGCCTGGGCGCGGGCACGGTGGTCATGGCGGGGGTGGTGGTCAATGCCGATGCGGTCGTCGGCGCGGGCGCCATCCTCAATACCTTGTGCAGCGTCGACCATGATTGCGTGCTGGGCGATGGTGTCCATATCAGCCCCGGCGCGCACCTGGCGGGCGACGTCCGGGTGGGCGAGCAGTCCTGGGTGGGGATCGGGGCCGCGATCCGGCAGGGGGTGACGGTGGGTCGGCTGGTGACGATCGGGGCGGGGGCCGCAGTAGTCTGCGATATCGCGGATAATCTGACGGTGGCGGGTGTGCCCGCCAAGGATCTCATCCGTTGATGACAACCGAATAGAAACTAGAAGACGACCGTGCTGAATACCCCGTTTCCGCCTTGGCCCTCCTTTACCTCCGAGGAGGCCGACGCCGTTCGCGAGGTGATCCTGTCGAATCGCGTGAACTATTGGACCGGCCAGGAGTGCCGCGAGTTCGAGCGCGAGTTCGCCGCCTGGGCGGGCACCGCCCACGCGATTGCCTTGGCCAATGGCACGGTCGCCCTGGACCTGGCGTTGGCGGGCCTGGGGATCGGTCCCGGCGATGAGGTGATCGTCACGCCGCGCACGTTCCTCGCCTCGGTGTCCTGTGTGGTGAACGCCGGCGCCCGGCCGGTGTTCGCCGACGTCGACCCCGATTCCCAGAACCTCACGGCCGAGAGCATCCGCGCGGTATTGACGCCGCGCACGCGGGCGGTGATCTGCGTGCACCTGGCGGGCTGGCCCTGCGACATGGATCCCATCATGGACCTGGCCCGCGAGCACGGTCTGTTCGTGATCGAGGATTGCGCCCAGGCCCATGGTGCGCGCTACAAAGGGCGGCCGGTGGGCTCGATCGGGCATGTGGGCGCCTGGTCGTTTTGCCAGGACAAGATCATGACCACGGGTGGCGAGGGCGGCATGGTGACCACCGACGACACGGATCTGTGGAAACGCATGTGGGCCTACAAGGATCATGGCAAGTCCTGGGACGCGGTCTACGAACGACAGCACCCGCCCGGCTATCGCTGGCTGCATGAATCGTTCGGCACCAATTGGCGCATGATCGAGGTGCAGGCGGTCATCGGACGCATCCAGTTGCGCCGCATGGACGGCTGGCATGCCGTGCGCCTGCGCCATGCGCGGCGGATCTGGGATGCGGCGCGTGCGCTGCCGGGCCTGCGGGTGCCCGAGGTGCCCGACGGCATCGAGCACGCCGCGTATAAATGCTATGTCTTCCTGCGGCCCGAGGCGCTGTCACCCGACTGGTCGCGCGAACGCATCCTGCGTGAAATGGCGGATCAGGGCGTGCCGGTGTATTCGGGATCCTGTTCCGAGGTCTATCTGGAAAAAGCCTTCGACGATACGGATTTGCGCCCCGCCCAGCGCCTGCCGGTCGCCCGTGAACTGGGCGACACCAGCCTGATGTTCCTGGTGCATCCGACTCTGGGCGACGAACATATCGACCGGACTTGCGAGGTGCTGGGCGCCGTCATGCGACGGGCCTGCGGCGTGACGGCCTGAGGGGGCGGCATGAATATCCGTTCGCTGCTGGTCTTCGCCTTCGACCTGCTGATGGTGGTGGTCGCCTGGGTGGCCAGTTTCCTGCTGCGTTTCAACCTGGATTGGCCCGGCGCCTTTCGGGACGAGATCGTCTATGGGGCGCT
>PJUF01000307.1_pt1 | contig 39827 bp, 32 predicted proteins | sample 1512191 | NCBI WGS metagenome assembly PJUF01 (sample SAMN08177673, study PRJNA422409) | Feces metagenome, whole genome shotgun sequencing project. | isolation source: Chicken feces (3) enriched on wood chips | host: Gallus gallus | place: USA: Madison | collected 2015-01-15 | reverse complement strand
AAACAGGCATTCGCCATCGCAAAATCTGGAAAGGGCTACATCGCAAAAGCGGCCTAATCAGAATATTATTTGGAGAAAATTTAATTTATTATTTGGATATATACACAGTTCATTGCGAGGAGGTACGACGAAGCAATCTTTACACTAGTCGAAAGATTGCTTCGTTCCTCGCAATGACGTAAACCCTCGCAATGACCTCCCCCCTACACCCCAAAAATCTTCAAATCCTTAATCACCTTCCCATTCTTCACCACCATATTCACATCCGAAACCCTCGAAACCGCCTCCGCAGAACAACTCGCATCCATCAACACAAAATCCGCCACATCCCCAACCTTTGGCCATTTCATATTTCCCTTATCATCCAACGGCAATACCTCCACATTTGCCAATTTAAGCGCCCTTGAAAGATCAAACTCAGACACATACCCATACAACTGCGCCGCTAAATTAGCCTTCTGCAATACCGATCCCGTTCCAAATGTATTCCAATGATCCACGATACTATCATTTCCCGTCATCACCTTAACCCCATGCTTCAACAACGTTGGGATAGGCATCTGCAACCCCCCCAACGGAATGGTCGATATAATCCCCACCTCAGCCTCCGCCAACCTAACCGCCAATTCCTCCTGCTTCTGTCTCTCCACTCTTCCCAATACAAAACAATGGCTCAGATAGGTCTTTCCTTTTAACCCAGGATTCTCCAACACCTTATCCAGCAAATACTCTACCGTCTTCACACCCGATTCACCGCCCTCATGCAAATGTATATCAATCCCCTTCCCATGATCCAAAGCCAGCTGCACCGTAAAATCGATAGGCTTCTCAATACTTCCATCCAAACTAAACGGATCCACTCCCCCTATAAAATCAATCCCAGCCTGTGCGGCATCCTTCATAAAAGGAACAGAGTCCGTATAGAACAGCCCATGCTGAGGAAAAGCAACCAGTTCCGCAGAAAAGGAATCCTTTTTATTATCCAAAGCCACCTGCAATTTCTTTAAGGCCTCCAATTTTGAGGTCGGCTCCACATTCACATGGCTTCTTGCAAAGGTTGACCCCTTAGATTGCAACAGTTCGATCAGCTTTTCCGCTTTGGCGGTTGCATTCTTTAAAATCTCCGGCATGGTCTTCTGCTCCAGCGCGATCATCCCTTTCACGCCTCCAGAACCTCTACGTACAGCTTGCCACTTTTCACCGTAAAAGGTCTTATCCAAATGAATATGCATATCCTTAAATGCCGGAAGCATTAATTTTCCTTTCGCATCGATGACCTGCCCTGCTCCAGAAGCAGATCCACCCAAAGATCCCGCTTGCTGTGCCGTTATCTTACTGATCTTCCCATTAACCACTTCCACTTGAAATAAATCGGTGTCGGTTCCAATGACCTCCTCTCCCTGATATACAAAACCTGTTTCCAGACGAACATTCTTAAATAGTAAAGTATCCATAGCTGATATATTTTGGTTTTCCTGTAAGACTATCCCACCATGCTTTTCATCCCTGAAATCTTTCGATTCTCCGAAACTGCTTAACATACTGAAACCTGATATTCCCAACACCGATTTCTTAATAAAGTTTTTTCTGTTCATGCCTGTACTTGCCATCTGTATCTCCTTTTAAATTTAAACGGTAATAATCAAAATATTGCCATAACAAAGCTACCAAAGAAATCAGCAATTATGTATATTGTAGCATATATCTAGAAAAACACGATCATGAATACACAAACCGTTAAGGCTTTTGGAACCGATGCTCCAGAAGCGGCATTGAAAGAAATGCAAATCGACCGCCGGGAACCTACTAGCAAAGACGTGGAGATCGACATCCTCTTTTGTGGGGTATGCCATTCCGATCTGCATACAGCACGCAATGAATGGCATGGAACAGTATATCCAAATGTACCGGGACATGAAATCGTAGGTCGGATCACGAGGGTTGGTGATGCAGTCCGTAAATTTAAGGTGGGCGACCTAGCCGCCGTAGGCTGTATGGTCGATTCCTGTCGCGAATGTGAACAATGCCAAAAAGGAAGTGAGCAGTATTGTGAAAAAGGGAATATTCAAACCTACAACTCCCCGGATAAGCATTTGAACAAACAGACCTTCGGGGGATATTCGGAGAAGCTGGTGGTAGATGAAGACTTTGTATTACGCGTGCCGGATAATCTGGATCTTGCTGCGACTGCCCCATTATTATGTGCCGGAGTGACGACCTGGTCGCCGTTGAAGCATTGGGAAATTGGTCCAGGGATGAAAGTCGGTATTGTTGGAATCGGAGGTCTTGGCCATATGGGGGTCAAATTGGCGAAGGCCATGGGCGCCCATGTCGTGGTCATTACAACTTCAACATCCAAAATCGAGGATGCAAAACGTTTAGGAGCAGATGAGGTCATTCTTTCTACCGATCCGGAACAGATGGCAGCCAATGCCAATACCTTACATTTTGTGTTGGATTGTGTTTCTGCGGAGCATGATGTGAATGCCTACCTGAAACTGTTAAAGGTCGATGGGACATTGGCCCTTGTCGGTGCACCGGAACATCCACTGCCTATCGCGGCTTTTAGCCTGATTCCAGCCAGGAAGAACTTTGCCGGATCAACGATCGGAAGTATTCAGGAAACCCAGGAAATGTTGGACTTTTGTGGAGAAAATGGCATTACTGCCGACGTGGAGGTGATTAATATCCAGGATATCAATGAGGCCTACGAAAGATTGTTGAAAGGGGATATTAAATATCGATTTGTGATTGATATGGCGTCTTTGAAGACCAGTTCATAAGAGGTAATAAAAAAGAGAATAAAGAGCATAGGATTGATAATTAAATCAATCCTATCTCCTTACAATAACCAACCAACTGTTCATTCTTATTAAAATCCAGCACATCCTTCATCAAGTTTAACCGTTTCTCGATGGAACTCAAACTGGATGGCTTTATATTTCTTTCCTGCAAGTATTTAGGCATTTCCTTCTGCGGAATACCTTTATATAAAAACCGCACGATATGCATATCCAAACTCGAAAACTCATGTGAATTCTTCTCTTGAACTACCTTCTTTAAATCTGGCGATTTATAGGTTTTGTTCATGGCTATTGCCTGCAAAGCTTCTTTCAAATGCTGCGCGTCCTTCCGTGCTTTTCGAACATATGCATCTACCATTCCTTGTTTGAACAGGCCATCAATTTCAGCTGTCCGATCCATGGCCGAAAGAATGATCACCTTGATATCCGGCTGAACAGTCTTTACCGCACGGATCAGGTCCAAACCATTCCGCAACTCCTGCTGATTATCATCATCCTCAAATTCAATATCCGTTAACAATAGATCATATGGTTCCCCCTGTGCAACCGCCTTTTTGATCCAGGTAAGCGCATGGTCGCAATAGAAAACATATTTAGCATCTGGAATTCCAAATTCATGCAGCGTTTTCTGAACCGAGATATTCGCGATCTCATGATCCTCAGCAATGAGTACTTTTTTAAACATAATTCAATTCTTTATGGAAGAGGCTGCTATTCTTTATGGAAGAAACATCAATCCTTCACCGGGATCTCGATCCTACATTTGAATCCTTCGCCTTTCCTACTTTCAAAAGTAATCTGCCCGTTCAAGCTTTCCATACGGGAAACCGTATTTTTCAGACCTTTTCCATAATAGGACCTAGCATCCATTCCTTCAAGCCCATTTTTAACACCAATTCCATTATCCGAATACTGGATCAACAAGAATCCGTTCATTCTTTCAAACTTAAAAAGAACTGTACTGGCCATGCTGTGCTTACTCATATTCACCATCAGCTCCTGAAATCCATTCAACAGTTCCTGTTTATTTTTCTTGGAAATCCCCTTCCAGGTCTCCGGCTCATTCCCGACCAATAGCACTTTGCAATGTTCATTCGCAAATGATTTAATCAGATCACCTACCTGTTCATGATAGGCCCGGCGATCATGAACACTTTCCTCCGATTCCATATCCCGCTCATGGGAGATGTCGCGCGATTTATGGTACATATCTTCCAATTGATCCAACACATGTTCTTTTTCCAGCTTATCTTGATGTTCGATTTCTATCATCACCCGGTAGATCCCATTAGCCACCACATCATGCACCTTTTTGGAGGTCTTCAATTTATTTTCCTGAATTTTGTTCTCCATGAGCAAGGCTTGTCTCTTTCGATGCCTGATAAACCACAACCCAGCATAAAGCCCCGTTAGTAGCAAAAAAGCAATCCCTGCCCGTTGCCGGATCAGGCTTTTTTCGGCCAAAACCTTATCCTTTTGCAGTTGAAGGTTTTCAGCTTTTGATTTTTCCGCCTCAAACCTGATCAACGCGAATTGGTTTCGGGTTATGGTCTGAACGGTACTCACGGAGTCCTGAATCCGGATATATGCTTTAAAATAATCGTTGTTATTTTGATTGGGCTGGAGAGCAATGAGCTGTTTCAATCCCTTCATCTGATCTGTTGGAACCTTCAGTTGTTTCGCCATTTCATATCGCTTCTGCGCATAGTACATCGCTGAATCGCTGTTCTTTTCAACATAATAATCGCTAAGCAAGGCATAACTGGAATTCATCCCAATCAGATGATTCTCTTTCTTACGGATTTGCAGTGCCCGATGTAAATCCTTCAGCACATTGGTCGTGTCCCCCAATAATCTTCGCGTATTGGCCATATTGGATAAGGTGAGAGCATAATCCAGCGATCCATATTCACTTTTTGCCAGGCTTGATTTTAACAATTCCAAAGCCTCCTCTTTTTTTCCGATTTTCCGATAACTCAATGCCAAATTATTCTGATATACAGCTATCTGCGAGGAATCTGATGCAAATCGAATAGCTTGTTGATAATAATAGATTGCTTTCTCGGGCATATTGATCTCATCACTGCTATTTCCAAGGGTATTATAATTCATGGAGAGATATGATCTACTCGTTTGATCAATTGTATCCAGATATGGGATAGCCTCAATAGACGATTCTTGCGAACCGTAAAAATCGTTATACTCAAACTGCGTGATCGCCATATTGATATAGGCAGCAGCAATCTGTAAACTATCCTTTCGCTTCATATAAAACTCCTTCGCTTTATCGAAATAATAAAAGGCACTATCCGGCTGCTGATCATCCAGAAACTTATAGGCCATCGTATTATACGGATCCTTTACTTTTTCCCTTTCGGGTTTCGTCTTATGCGCAGATGTACATGCACAAAAAATGCACGAGATCAATAATAGGCAGTGTAATTTCACAGGGTTTGGTATTTGCAGAGCAAAATAGACAATTTTTTCTAATAATAAAGGCCTGAACTGGAGTTCAGGCCTTAGATCACACTATTATATACACAAGTTAAAAGAAGATGGAGCCATCTTCTCACCCAACAAATGTCAACTTTTATAATTCTTTAACGAACGATATTCGCGAAAGTTTCAATTAAATAAATATTCGTACAGCGAATTAATAACTAGCACTCAAAGCTAAATAAAAAATTGAGTTATTCTTAATACCTCCAGCTTTTATTAGCTTGTTTTGTGGTGCTAAAGCTACAAATTAGCCTATATATGTCATAACAAATTTGAAATATAATCTTTAAACGAACATTCCTTAATTTTAGTATTCTGTTTTTTTACTATCATCTAACCTGTAATTTTATTAATTGTGATTACATCTATTTTCTTTTAACCCAATTGTGACAAATAAAATCCCTTTATTTAAAGTTTATGGCTATGTTTGCCCGCAATCATGATTGCAGATTTAGAAGACAAGGCGATTAAGGAAATCTATAATACGTCTATTATCCAACAGACAGCTTATTGGTCGGAGGTCAAAAGACTTCAGGGGGTCAATTCTATGGCCTTTAATTTCAAGGTGAAGAATTCGGAACTTTTCGCTGGCTCCGAGGATGATGCCTATTTCATCGGCGATCTATTGATCATCCTTCAGGCTGTTGATCAGGAACATTGTATTGCCTATGTACCTTATGGTCCGGAAATAGAACCTTCCGAAGAAAACCAAGGATATTTTCTGGAACAATTATCCGAAACACTGAGGCATTTCCTTCCCAAAAACTGCATCATGATCCGCTACGATCTCTCCTGGGAGTCGCTATGGGCGAAAGAAGAAGATTGTTATGATATTCATGGCAATTGGATCGGTGTGCCCGAAAAAAGGATCCAAGAACTTCGTTTCAACTTCAATACCGAACATTGGAACCTCCGAAAAGCCAATACGGATATATTGCCCTCCAACACCATCTTTATGGACCTAAAGCAGGATGAGGATCATTTATTGGGGATGATGAAGCCAAAGACCCGATACAACATCAACCTTTCTGGCCGTAAAGGGGTAAAAGTAAAATCCCTAGGACTGGAAAGCCTGGATATCTGGTATGAACTATACCGACAAACCGCTAAAAGGAATAATTTCTTCCTCCATGATATCAATTATTTCCGCATAGTCCTATCTGCACGGGCAAATGATACGCAATCCCCTGCCGATGTATATCTTTTATTGGCCGAGGTGGATGAACTTCCTTTGGCTGCGATGTTTCTCGTCGTATCCAAGAACCGAGGGACCTACCTTTATGGTGCTTCCGCTACTGAAAACAGAAATTACATGGCAACCTACGCACTGCAATGGAAAGCCATGCAGTTGGCCAAGGAAAAAGGCTGTACGGAATACGATTTCTTCGGGATTTCGCCACAGGCCGACCCTTCGCATCCCATGTATGGATTATTCCGCTTTAAAAGCGGCTTCGGTGGACAGATCTATCACCGGATGGGCTGTTGGGACTATCCCCTCGATAAAGAGAAGTACAGCTATTATGCATCCATGGAATTTAAGAACCAAAGCTATCATTTAAGTTAGGGAATCTTTAAAAATTATGTATATTCGAGCCTAATTATTAGCCAAAATTAATGCTTAACGAATACAGGCCCGGAAAACATCTATTACTTACCCTACAGGTTCCTAATCTGGAATTACTGACTTCTTTGGAGCAGTTCCAATCCTTCAGCCAATCCTTATTGGATGAAGAAGATCTACAGGTAGTTGGTTTATCCTCTCACGTGTTTGATGGGAACGGATTTACGGCGGCCATTTGTTTGATGGAATCCCACATCTGTGTTCATACCTGGCCGGAATTCCATCAACTAACCCTTGATATTTACCTATGTAATTATCTGAAAGACAATTCCCAAAAGGTAATAAAAATTGGAGAAAAATATAAAGCATATTTTGAGGCTACGGTTTTGAACGAAACTTTGGTAAATCGCTAAGCTATGCAGATCAGCTGTTCCAAATGCCAACATAAACAGAATTTTAAAGTAGAGGTTTCCGAATTCCAAGGTTACGTCTGCCCGAATTGCCATGCCTATTTCAAAGGTACCGATCCGGATAAATGGGTTTATCAAAAAAACCTGAGTCCTGGAAAGGATGTGCTATGGCCGATCCTTGGGGAATTCATTACTTTCCAAGCCATTCAGTATCAAATCATCACAAAGATCCGTCGTTCCGGAGTTTTAGGGAAATCCAACGAGTATGTCGGATTATCTACGGATGATGAGGAACTGTACCTAGCCGATGGCGATGAGTATGCCTGTTTTCTGGAGCCGATTTCCGAAGATAAAATCGACCGAAAATCTGAAAAACGCATTAAATACGATGGCAATTATAATCGGGAAGAAGGCGGAACGCAAAATGTGATCTATGCGGAAGGTTTTGTTTTTGAAGATCTCGATGCCATCTCCTCTTACATTACCTATGCTCATACCTTGAATGAGGATAAGTTTATTTCGGAAGAAATATTCCAAGGGAAAAAGGAATATTATGCCGGAAAGTACCTACACGGTCCTAATTATTTCTCCATGTTTGAGAAGTACAGGGAGTTCGAAGAGAAAAAGAAGCACATCAATTCCAAGCTCTTAGGGGCTTTATTGCCGTTTTTACTTATTCCTGGGATATTATTTTACTTTTTGTATTATAATCAGCTCAGTACCCAGACCCTGACCTTCAATGAAACCTTTACCAGCGAAAACCTGGCGAACAGCTTTGTTTCCACGCCATTTGAATTGAAAGGAAATACCAAAAAACAGTTGGTTATGGACGGATTCTCCATCTCTTCGGTACCGAATTTGGTGATTCAGGTCAATCTAGTGAACAAGAAGACCAATCAGGTGAGTCAAGTTCGACCATACGTGCATAAATTCAATCCTTCAAATCAGGCTAATGCATTGGATATTGATTTTTGTAGGGTAGAACCGGGGCAGTACCATTTGGTATTTGAAACCTCCATGACCGGATCGCCTAATCAAGCGGTCAAATTGGAAGAGCAGATCAAACTGAAATATGGTGGGGTCAGTTATACGCCTTTGATATTTACCTATGCAGCCACGGTGATGATCTTTATTTTCTTTTTCATCAATTTCAACCAACCGGATAAAATTGAGGAACTAAGTAAACGAGGAGATTTTTCAGGTTGGTACATGATCAAACAAGATGGATTATTGATCCTGTTTTTCTTTGTTTGTCTGGCCCTACCTGCCTATAAATATTATGAGGATAATATGAAAACCTGTAGTGCGGATTTGGAAGTGCAAGCACAGGTGGACCATACCCATACCGGAAACAGAATAATATACACTAGATCGCCACTGGTGAGTGGTAGTCATAAATAAGCAAAAGCATATGAATTACGATTATTTTTTCAAAGGTATTGCTGCCTCGGTTATTTATTCCCTTATCGGAATAGTGATCCTGTTATTGGCTTATCTATTGATCGAGAAATTGACCCCTGAAAAGTCATGGCAGGAGATTGTTAAGAACCAGAACATGGCACTGGCAATCGTTTTTGCCAGCTTTATTTTAGGCATCTCTATTATTATCGCAGCCTCAATTCATGGATAGAAAGAAAAATCTTTCCATCTTCCTTTTATTAGCTGTTTTCATCATCGCCATTTGTGGATTGGTCTACGAGTTGGTGGCTGGTGCATTGGCCAGTTATTTATTGGGAGATTCGGTAAAGCAATTCTCTTTCATCATCGGTACTTACCTCTTTTCAATGGGGGTTGGTTCCTATCTAGCCAAATTTATCCATAAGAACCTGTTCGATCGATTCATTGAGATCGAACTCTTGATAGGCATCATAGGCGGCACAAGTTCTGTCCTTTTATTCCTTCTATTTCAACAGGTTGAACATTTCCAGTTTATTTTATACTTTATTGTATTTCTAACAGGTTGTCTCTGTGGAATGGAAATCCCTTTGTTGATGAACATCCTGAAGGACAGGGTGCAATTCAAGGATTTGGTCTCCAATGTTTTCGCTTTTGATTACATCGGCGCATTGATCGCTTCGGTTTTATTCCCGATCCTGCTGATCCCAAAATTAGGGGTAATGGGCACTTCCCTCCTGTTCGGAATCATCAATATCTGTGTAGGGGTTTTCCTTGCCTTTTACCTGAGCAAATTCCTGAAAAGGCCTACTTGGATGAAGATTAAGGCTATACTATGTTTGGTATTCCTTGTAGTTGTCTTTTATTATTCCGATCGGCTCTTAGCCTATTCGGAGAACCAGCTATATGGAAACAACGTCATCTACAAGCATTCGACGACCTATCAGCGTATTGTACTGACCTCCTCCAACGGAAATTACCAGCTATTTCTGAACAACAACCTTCAGTTCAACACCAAGGATGAGTATAGGTACCATGAATGCCTGGTGCATCCCGCCATGTCGGTTGCCAAAACGCCGAAACGCGTACTTATCTTAGGGGGTGGTGACGGTTTGGCCGCCAGGGAAATCCTGAAATACCCTATGGTAGAACATATTACCTTGGTGGACCTGGACGAAGGGATGACCAAACTGTTTCAGACTAATGAAATTCTTCGTCAGCATAATCAGGATGCATTGAACAGCCCTAAAATAAGGGTCGTAAATGAAGATGCCTTTATCTGGATAAAGGACCATCAGGAGCAATATGATGTCATCATCATCGATTTTCCGGATCCTTCCAACTACAGCTTAGGCAAACTTTACACCAATGCTTTTTACAAGCGCTTACGGTTTCTGATGCATGAGCAAAGCATTATTGCCGTGCAGACCACATCACCCTATTATGCGCCCAAAGCCTATTGGTGCATTCATGAAACCATTGCCTCTATTTTTCCGAACCCACAGGCTTACCATGCCTATGTGCCTTCCTTCGGAGAATGGGGTTTCTGTTTATTTTCCCCTGATAAAGACGTAGATTACCAGCAAGTGAACCATAAGGTGGCCAGCCTGCGATTCTATGATTATAATTTCTCCAAACTCACGGACTTTTCAGCAGATATGCAAAAAATACCGGTGGAGATCAATCGTTTGGACAATCAGATTTTAGTGCGGTATTTTGATGAAGAGTGGAGCAAGATATAAGTGGAACAGGCGTCATTTCCTGAAAGCAGGCCTTTTATTGGGTCTTGGCACTACATTCCTGCAAGCCTGTAAAAAAAAGGCAAACCATATCTTATTAAAACTGACCGGCACCAACCACATCTTAGGGCATCGCTTATGGCTACCCGACTTTCCCCCTGTTTCTGAAAAGATTGAAATCCCTGTATTGATTCTTGGAGGTGGTATCGCAGGCTTATCTGCTGCATATCAATTCCATGAAGAGGACTTCCAGGACTTTCTATTATTGGAAATGGAAGATGAAGTGGGTGGCAACTCCAAATCAGGGTCCAATTCATACAGTAAACATCCCTTGGGCGCCCATTACCTGCCCATCCCCAACGCTTCTAACAAAGAGATTTATCAATTTTTAGAAAAGTCTAAGATCGTTAAGTGTTGGACAGAAATTGGTGAGCCAATATTTGATGAAGAACAGCTGTCCTTTGACCCCATGCATAGGCTTTTTATTGACAATTATTGGCAGGATGGCATTGTTCCTGAGTATGGATTAGATGAAGAGGAACTGGCCGAAATGGAGCATTTTCATAGCCTCATGAAGGATTTTACGGAAATGAAAGGTAGGGATGGTAAATTTGTTTTTGATATTCCGACACTTTTCGCATCAAACGATCATGATCTGGAGGATCTGGATAGCATCAGCATGGAAAAGTGGCTGCTGGATCAAGGATTCAAAACAAAACCGGTATTTAGCTATGTGAATTACTGTTGCAGGGATGATTTCGGTACAGGCGTTAAACATACCTCAGCTTTTGCGGGAATACATTATTTTTCCAGTAGAAAGCATGATTATCTCGAAAATGAAGAAGCCGTATTAACATGGCAGGAAGGCAATGGAAGATTGGTGTCCTTATTGAAAAAATTCGCGGAAGGTAAGATAAGGAACAATTGTTTAGCTTATAAAATAGAATGGGATGAGAACAAAGTTCAAGTTCAGGTATACGACAGTAAAACCAATAAATCAACTCTTTATATAACTAATCAACTCATCAATTGTTGTCCGCAATTTGTAAATAAATACCTGATCCCTACACGGAAAACCTTAAGCGATAAATTTGCTTATGCACCATGGTTGATTGCCACCATTACCTTGAAAAGTTTCCCCGCTGCTTCGGGCGCGCCCTTATCCTGGGACAATGTGATCCATGATGGCAAGGGCTTAGGCTATATCTTTGATCAGCATCAGAGCCTTGCCCAATATAAAGCACCTTATGTAATCAGTTATTACCATTCCCTGGACGCACAGGACCTTCGGAAAGAACGAAAGAAACTTTTGGATTTTAGCGAGGAACAATGGCGGGATTTCATTATTGAAGATCTCTCCAAAGCACATTATGGCATCGAGGAGGAAATACTGGATATGCGTATCCACCGTTTAGGCCATGGCATGATCAGCCCGGTTCCAGGGTTCATGATGAGTGAGGCCCGGAAGGAAATGGCAAAACCAATTGCCGACCGGATATACTTTGCACATTCAGACCTTTCCGGACTCTCCATATTCGAGGAAGCTTTTTATAGAGGCTATTTAACGGCCAAAGAAATATTAACTAAATATTAATAATAGGTTTTCTGTAAAATATATTCTTCATTTCGTCTATATTTATAAAACTAATCGAAATTACCTTTTATGCATATTCAGACCAGCCCGGCATTTCAGCGAAGCGTCAAAAAAACCCTTTCTTCCATTCTCATTTTCGTCATTGTCTATATGCTGCTTTTGATAGCCGCAATAGGACTAACCATTGCGCTCACCTATTTTGGTATCCATTTGATCATAGAAATTCCAAATTTATATATCATTTTATTTGGTGCTGGATTAATCTTTGCCGGATTGACCATTCTGTTTTTCCTTATAAAATTCATCTTTTCCAAGAATCAAAACCATACGGAGGGAATGTTTGAGATTACTGCAGACATGCAACCTGAACTGTTCCAAATGATCCACGAGGTTGTACAGGAAGCTGGAACGGACTTCCCCAAAAAAGTATTTTTAACACAGGAAGTTAATGCCTCGGTTTTCTATAATTCCAGTTTTTGGAGCATGATCATTCCCGTTCGGAAAAACCTTCAAATCGGGATGGGCTTGATCAATGTGCTTAGTAAACAGGAGTTAAAGGCCATTATTGCCCATGAATTTGGTCATTTCTCCCAAAGGAGTATGAAACTTGGTTCCTACGTGTACCATGTGAACCAGGTGATTTTTAACATGTTGTACAACAACGAATCTTTTGACAGGACGATCAATAGGGTAAGCGGCTGGAGTAATTCTTTAGTCATCACACTTTGGGGAGCGATTTATGCTATCCGAGGGATTCAATGGATCCTCAAAAAATTATACAATTTCATCAATAAGAATTACATGGCCTTATCCCGCGAGATGGAATTCCATGCGGATGAAGTGGCGGCCCATGTTGCTGGGTCGGAAGCCTTTACCAGCTCCCTAATGCGTTTAGATTTTGCTGACCATGCCTTCAATGAAGCGGTGCAGTTCTATTATAATCGCTCCTCCGAAAGCTTGTTTCCTGATGATATTTATGCGGATCATCAGACCATGCTTCGCTTTTTAGCAAAAAAGAACAGTTATGAGATGAAGGATGGCATGCCGTTGATCGATCTGGATAGTAATCTCAAATACGATAAATCTAAACTGAACTTTGAAAACCAATGGGCATCGCATCCGAGCACTGCCGACCGGGTGAAAAAGGTTAGGCAATTGAATATTGTGAAAACGGTGGAAGAGGATAGCCCCGCGATGGATATGATCAAGGATAAGGATAAAGTGATCTCGGAAATTTCAGATTTCCTATTTAAAAATTTGTTTTTGGAGGATGAAGGACCAAATGCAAACATACCCATTGTTAAATTAGGTGCGGATGAATTTATCCGTAAATATGAATTGGCTTTTAACAAAAGAAGTTTTGATAAGGTATTCAATGAATATTACAACTTAGTAACCCCAGTGATTTCTGATTACGAAAAGATTGATCTAAATGGTAATATTCCAGAAAGAACCTATTTCTCGGATGAGGATACGGAGCTTACGTATGAATTGCAAGCCCTGCGTCAAGATATTGGCACTTTAAAATCCATTCAGGCTAAGGAAATTGGAGTAAAGACCTTTGATTATGATGGTATTAAATTTCATCGGAAAGCCATTCCTGAGTTATTGGAAAGATTGAAAAAGGAGGAAGAATCTAAAGCAGCTGAATTGGATGAATTGAATATTCAGATATTTAAACATTTCCATCATCTGGCAAAAAGCAAGAACCTAGAGCAGGAATTTTTGGAAGCTCATCTGCAATTGGCGGCTTATGATAAGATCTATGAAGATCAGATGAATTTTTATTATGAGCTGAACAATAAATTTAGCTATCTGAACCAAGTCTTGGATTATGATCAAATAGAAACCTTCTTTATTGAATTCAAGGTTTTGGAATTGAGGCTGAAGAAAGAATTAAAGGAATTATTGGAATATCCAGGGTTTGAAAATGAATTGGACAAGAAGTATGTGGAAAATTTAGAAAAGTATATGGATAAGGACTGGAAATATTTCATGGTCTCAGCTTATGTAGATGAAAATATAATGATTTTAAGAGAAGCCATGGAAGCCCTGCCTTATTTGATATATCAAAGATACTTCCTACAGAAAAAGAAAATATTAGCTATCCAAGCAAACCTGATGTAACCCCCGTATTACACGGCGGCTACCCGTCATTGCGAGGAGGCCACCCGTCATTGCGAGGAGTCCACCCGTCATTGCGAGGAGTCCACCCGTCATTGCGAGGAGGCACGACGAAGCAATCTTCCCCCATGTCATCCCCAACCCATCCCGTTCCCTCCCTCACCTCTTACCTTCCCTCTCCAACCACCATCGCCCTCCCATCCCCCTTTCCAATTGTAACAATTCCATCACAAATATCTCTTTATAAATAAATCCCCCAACCCAAACGGCATTTTTTAATCACAAAATTAATTAATCTTACTATTTCTTTTCTTATCTATAAAATCTATACTTTTTCAAACTATTATAAACTTTATTTAACAACATTATTCAATCTTATTAAACATTATTAAACTAATTAATTGTATTTTCGGCGAGCAAAATCCTCAACATCTACCGGATTAAGCCTATGGAATTGAATTATTTAACTATCTATATAATCAATAACCAAAATCAGATCATGAAAAATATCTTTACAATGATGTTATTCATTGTCTTATGCGGCTCGTTGTCTTATGCCCAAGGGAATAAGACCATTACGGGTACCATTAAAGACAATCAAAATCGACCTGTGGTGAATGCAAGTGTCTTGGTCAAAGGAACCAACCTAGGTACTGCTTCCGATGCAGGCGGAAACTTCGAAATTCAAGTCCCAGCAACAGCTTCCGTCTTGATTTTCTCCGCAGTCGGCTATGATGACCAAGAGGTCAACATCGGCGACAAAAAAAACCTGAATGTCATTCTTGCCGAAAAAAACCTGGGCATCGATGAGGTCGTAGTCGTAGGTTATTCTACAGTCGACAAGAAACACTTGGCTTCCTCTGTTGCCCAAATGGACATGTCGCAGACCAAAACGCGTCCGATCATGAAAATGGAACAAGCATTCAGCGGAACCATTCCAGGGGTGACAATGTTGCAGGGCAATAGCCTTCCAGGAAGCTCCCCAGGAAGCATCGCTATCCGCGGTGTGAGTACCTTGCAAAATGCAAGTCCTTTGGTCATTGTCGATGGTATGGAACAATCTCTAAGCGATATCGACCCGAATCAGATCAAGAGTCTAACGGTCCTTAAAGATGCGGCTTCCACCTCCATGTATGGTTCTAGAGGTGCCAACGGGGTAATCATCATTGAAACAGAACGCGGTACAACCGGACAATTCAAGGTGGACCTGAATGCTTGGGGATCGATCGACAACCCAATCGACCTACCTACCTTTGTGAATGCCGCAGATTACATGCGTCTGAACAATGAAGCCAGATCTCTTCAAGGGCAAACCACCCTATACACCGCAGAGGATATCCAAAAAGCGGAAAGTGGCGAAACCAAAAGTGTGAATTGGTTGGATGAAGTGATGCAAAGCCGCGCCTATGCCCATAACCAATCGGCTAATATTTCCGGTGGTGGTGGTGTAGGAACATTTAACCTGATGCTTGGCCATATCCAGGAAAATGGATTGAACAATATTGAAGGAACACAAAAATTCTCCGCACGCTTCAATACCAACGTCAATATTGCTGACAAATTCGTGCTTCTTGCCGATTTCTATGCTCACCGTTTACAGGTTGATCGTTTGATGGCCAATGATGATGGTCATGGTCTTTACCAGATCGCTTGGCGGATGAATCCTACACAGCAGGTATTTTTTGAAGGGACAGACCTTCCGAATCACTACATGTTGCACAACAACCTGAACCCGGTTGCTTCCATCAACCATGGTGGTATCAAAAACTACATGCACGACCGGAGTACGATCAACCTGAGACCAAAATATTACATCAATCCGAACTTGAACATTGAGGGTAATATTTCGTATATGATCAATAAATCGGCGAACAAATCTGTTCGTGAAACCTTTAAATTCTATGATGCCACCGGAAAACCGGCTACCATCTGGGCAAATTCGGTGACTGCTGATCAAGGTGTCAGCCAATCCCAGATCACGGCAAGAGCATTGGTAAACTATACCAAAGATCTTCGTGGAAACAAGGATAAACTGTACCTGACAGCTGGTTCAGAGATGATGAACTTCACCTACACCGATTACCGCGAAATCAATAAGGCATCTTTCTTCGGAAAGTTGAACTACTCTTTCGATGAACGCTATTTGCTGGAATTAACCGCGCGTTCAGACGGTAGTAGTAAATTCGCGCCAGGACAGAAATGGGGCTTCTTCCCTTCTGCTGCCCTAGCTTGGAACCTGCATAACGAAAGCTTCATGAGCAGCCTTCGCGACAGCAAAACCTTGACCAACTTCAAGATCCGTGCATCATACGGTTTGATCGGTAATGAGAATGTGGATCCATACCTATGGCAGGAAGTAGTGAATACCTGGGGATGGACCATGCGTGTGCCAAATCCATTATTCTCTTGGGAAAAACAAAAACAATGGAACGTTGGTGCAGACCTAACTTTATTGGATAACCGCTTGAATATTACAGCGGATGTATACGACAAATTCTCGTACGACCTGATCTATTCCGACTTCCCTGTACCTCCTTTGACCGGATCGAACACCTTAACTTCGGCGGTAAACATTGGTGAGGTTAGAAATAAAGGGTATGAAATCTCGGCAAATTGGTCGGATAAAATCGGAAATGTGAAATATACCATCGGTGGTATGTTCTTCGACAACAGCAACAAAGTAGAAAAGGCTGGTTACAATAAAACCGACACCTTAATCTTCAAAAACACCAACGATAAAATCTGGTACAACGGTATTGCCATTGATAACTATTATGGCTATGAAACCGATGGTTACTTCCAGAACGAGGCGGAAATCGATGCCACAACAGCAAAACTACCGAATACCATTCCTGGAGACATCCGTTACAGAGATCAGAATGGTGATGGCATCATCAATGATGATGACCGGGTGGAACTAGGTGATCCATTCCCACATTTGAATTATTCAGTCAACCTAAACCTGAAATACAAACGTTGGGACTTTGCAGCCTTGGGTCAAGGTGTTGGTCGCCGTACCTCCCGCATTGGCGGACAGGAAGGCTATCCGATCTACGTAGATAATGCATCGAATGCATTAGGTGCACCGCGCCAAGAATATGCAGACAACAGATGGACACCAGAAAATCCGAACTCCCGTTTTCCAAGGGTTTGGACCGGCGCAAGCACCAACACTTTCCTTAGTGATGTATGGTTGAGCGACGCGTCGTACTTCCGCATCAAGATGCTTCAATTGGGTTATACTTTCGCGAAATGGGGCAAAGCTTTCCAGAATGTACGCGTGTATGTGAATGCACAGGATGCCTTAACCTTCACCAAATACGAGGGATTAGAGCCAGAACGTAACGGTGGAAATGGTAACTACCCACGCATGGCTACCTATAGTTTTGGTATTAGAGCCACTATCTTTTAATCAATAAACAGAGAAAGAAAATGAGAAAATCAATCATATATTTTGGTCTATTGGCAAGTATGTCGTTGGCCAGTTGTGAAAAATTCTTAGATAAAACAGATCCTACGGCAACTTCCTTTACCGAGTTTTTCAATACCGAGGAAGACCTTCGCCGCGTGGTGTACAGTAGTTATGTAGATGTATTCACATCGGTGGGTGCTCGCGGATTATTGTTCTATTTGGAAGATTCTAAATCGGACAATGCCTATAGCCGCATCGAAAATGACCATCATCAACGTATCGCCAATGGTAATATCAACGCCAATACCACTGCATTCTTGTATTACTATGAATTGCAGATGAAACATTTGGGCCGTCTGAATACCTTTATTGCGAACGTGGATGTTCCTTATGTGGAAGATGAAGCCGTTCGTACTAAATTCAAGAGTATCTTGGAAGCGCTGCGTGTTTGGCATTATTTCAAATTGACCAGCCGTTGGGCAAATGTACCTTTCCACTTGGAGCCGGCCAATATGGAAACCGCCCTTCAACCTGCAAAAAGCAAGGAAGAAATTTTGGAAACCCTATTCCCTTTAGCGGAAGAAATCGCTTCCCGCCTACCGGAAAATGAATATACCTCAGATGCTTATATGTTCAATAAGTATTCGTTCAAGGCATTGACCATGCGTTACGCGTTGTATAATGGCAAATACGAACTGGCAGCCAAATTGGCCAAAGAGATCATCGAAAGCGGAAAGTACCAGTTGCATGCGAACTATGCCGATCTGTTCAATTACAAAGCGGATAAGACCAACAAGGAGTTCATTATGAAATTCGATATGGAAAGTCATAATAATACGGCGACCAACTCTTTCCGCGACCTGGCACCACAATACCGTACCGGTAATGGCCAATCCTATTCTGTTCCGACCAAATCTTTGGTGGATTCGTATTGGACCCTACAAGGTAGACCGATCGACAATTGTCCTTTGCATACGAAACAGGAATATGAACTGGATCCGAAATTAAATCGTGACCCACGCTTAAAAGCCAGTATTTTCGGACAAGGAGATACGTTTTACGGTGATAAGATCGATATTTACAATACAGCAAGTTTATTCTATTTTGAGAACCAACGCTCCAGTAAATCTGGCTATTGGTTCAAGAAGTTTGTCGATGAAACCGATGCTTTTAAATCTGGTGGTAACATGCATTTCCCATTGTTAAGGTATGCAGAGGTTTTATTGACCTATGCCGAAGCACAGATCATGTTGGGACAAGTGGATGACCTGGCGAAAGATTGTATCAACCAATTGAGAAAACGTGCTGGATTGGATATGACCGTGGCAGATGTGAAATTGGGCAGCAAAACACAAGAGGAATGGGTAAACCTGATCCGTAACGAACGCAGAACGGAATTAGCTGGAGAAGGTATCCGCTATGATGATATCATCCGTTGGCGAATTGCGGAACAGGTGTTGAACCAACCCGCATTAGGACATACCCGTTTGGTGAATGGAAAAGTGGAAACTTTAAAGATCGAAGATCGAACGTTTCAGCAGCATAATTATGTGTGGCCGTTCCATGAGAACAGCTTACGCGTAGAACCAGGATTGATTCAGAATCCAGGTTATTAATAACAAGAAGCCGTATCGATGTTGATACGGCTTTTTTTTGTTAAATTAGATAATGTTGTTGTTTTCCTATGGTAAAAGCTTGTTTTCGTATTAAAACCATGGTTTAAGCAACCTTAAAGCGGGTTTTAGTAAACTTAGGTTACTAAATACATACTTTTACATTACTTTCACCCTGCTTTAAGAGCGAAGCAAAACCTCTCATGATGAGTAGGCCACACCCGTCATTGGGAGGAGGCCGCCCGTCATGGCATAGAGGCACGCCATCCCGTCATGGCATTGAGGCACGCCGTCCCGTCATTGCGAGGAGGCACGACGAAGCAATCTTCCCCCATGTCATCCTGAGCGAAGTCGAAGGATCTGTTCTTATACCTCCATACAACCGTACAGATGCTTCGACTACGCACATCATAACAAGCTTTCTATTTTAATTCCTAAACCCATCAGATTTTCTTATCTTTAAAAAGGTCGCTGGACAGCAAAAGATGATGAAGCTCCAGACTCCATAACCCTATTTATAAACTAAAAAATCCCTCATCAGAATGAAGGAATCTGCTGGAAAAAAATTTAGAGAAGCTCTTCAAGCCGAATCACCCCTACAGATCGTAGGAACCATCAATGCCAACCATGCACTATTAGCAGAACAATCAGGATTCAAAGCCATTTACCTTTCTGGAGGTGGCGTAGCTGCAGGTTCACTGGGCATCCCAGACCTTGGAATTACTACCCTACAGGATGTCCTGATCGATGTAGATCGTATCACCAATGTCTGTAAAACACCTTTATTGGTCGATATCGACACCGGTTTTGGACCATCCGCATTCAATATCGCACGTACCATCCAATCTCTGGAAAAAGCTGGTGCTGCTGGTATACATATGGAAGACCAGGTAGGCGCTAAACGTTGTGGGCATAGGCCCGGCAAGGAATTGGTCAGTTTGGACGAAATGGTAGACCGCATCCGCGCAGCGGTAGATGCTCGAAGCGATGCTGATTTTGTGATCGGTGCCCGAACCGATGCCATTGCTTCCGAAGGCATTGAAAATGCCCTGGCAAGAGCCAAAGCCTATGCGGAGGCTGGTGCGGATTTCATCTTTGCAGAAGCTGTCCGCTCGTTGGAAGACTATACACGCTTTCAGGAGGCTACCCAACTGCCCATATTAGCCAACATCACCGAATTTGGGCAAACGCCTTTGTTCACCGTAGAGGAACTTAAAGGCGCTAAGGTTTCCATGGTACTCTATCCACTATCTGCTTTCCGCGCAGCCAATAAGGCTGCCTTGAATGTGTACCAACATATTCGGAAGGATGGCAGCCAGCAAGCTGTATTGGAAACCATGCAGACCCGGGAAGAACTTTATCAAAGTATTGACTATTATAATTACGAGAATCGTTTAGACCAATTGTTTAACAAGAAATGATATGAAAGAAACGAATGAATCAGGTTTTAAACCGAAAAAAAGCGTTGCCCTATCCGGGGTTCCTGCAGGAAACACCAGCCTTTGTACGGTAGGAAGAAGTGGAAACGACCTCCACTACCGCGGTTATGATATATTGGACCTAGCCGATCAAGCCAGTTTTGAAGAAGTGGCCTATCTTCTGATCCATGGCAAATTGCCCAATGCAAAAGAATTGGAGAACTACGAGCATAAACTTGTACAGCAAAGGGGCCTGCCCCAAAAACTGAAAGAGGTTTTAAAATTGATCCCTGCATCTGCTCATCCGATGGACGTTTTGCGAACTTCCGTGTCCATGTTCGGCACCTTGGAACCGGAACCTTTGGAACATGAGCCTTCAAAGACCCGCGAAATCATCGATCGGCTTATGGCCAGCATGGGTTCTGCCCTATTATACTGGTACCATTACAGCCATCATCAAAAAGAAATTGAAGTAGAAACCGACGATACGACCTTAGGAGGTCATTTTCTCCATCTCTTGCATGGAAAAAAACCTTCAGAAGCTTGGGTACGGGCCATGCAGACTTCCTTGAACCTCTATGCTGAACACGAATTCAATGCTTCCACCTTTACTGCACGTGTAATTGCCGGAACCGGTTCCGATGTGTATGCAAGTATCGCCGGAGCGATCGGAGCGCTACGTGGACCAAAACATGGGGGTGCCAATGAGGTAGCATTCGAGATCCAAAGCAGGTATAAGGATGCAGACGATGCGGAAAAGGATATCCGTGAGCGATTGGCCAAAAAGGAGGTCATCATTGGCTTTGGACATCCGGTCTATACCATTTCAGACCCCCGAAATCAGGTCATCAAAAGGATCGCCAAGGAACTTTCGGAAGAATTGGGAGATATGAAATTATTTGATATTGCCGAACGACTGGAAACCCTAATGTGGGACGAAAAGAAAATGTTCCCTAATCTGGACTGGTTCTCTGCGGTTGCCTATCACCTGATGGGAATCCCGACCGATATGTTCACCCCATTGTTCGTGATGTCCAGGATCTCCGGTTGGGGGGCACACATCATCGAACAGCGTGAAGATGGTAAGATCATCCGTCCTAGTGCCAACTATACGGGTCCAGAAAACCAGAAATTCATCCCATTAAAAGACAGATAAAAATAAGTACATAACAATCAGAAATGTCATCACATATTTCCAACAACAGACCCAATCCAGATCAAGTGTTACTGGATATTGCAGATTATATTCTAGACTATAAAATTGATAGTCAGTTAGCGAAGGAAACCGCCCATTATTGTTTTTTGGATACGATAGGCTGTGGCTTTGAGGCCTTGACCTATCCGGCCTGCACGAAAATGCTTGGCCCAATCGTTCCTGGAACGATTGTTCCGAATGGTGCCAAGGTGCCGGGAACCCCCTATCAATTAGATCCCATCCAGGCAGCCTTCAACATTGGCGCCATGGTTCGCTGGTTGGATTTCAACGACACCTGGTTGGCCGCCGAATGGGGTCATCCATCCGATAACCTTGGTGGTATATTGGCCGTGGCTGATTGGATCAGTAGAAACAACTTGGCGAAAGGAAAAGAGCCATTGAACATGGAAACCGTGCTGGAAGCCATGGTAAAGGCTCATGAAGTGCAAGGTATACTTGCATTGGAAAACTCTTTCAATAAAGTGGGATTAGACCATGTGATCCTTGTTAAGGTAGCATCTACCGCTGTTGTAGGCAAGCTTTTGGGCTTGAACCGCGATGAGTTGGTCAATGCGCTATCTTTAGCCTTTGTAGATGGGCAATCCTTGCGTACCTACCGACACGCTCCGAATACTGGCAGCCGTAAATCCTGGGCAGCAGGTGATGCCACCTCCAGAGCTGTACGTTTGGCGTTGATAGCACAAAAAGGTGAGATGGGCTATCCATCGGTACTTACTGCTCCGGTTTGGGGATTCTATGATGTATCCTTTAAAGGTCAGGAATTCAAGTTCCAACGCCCTTATGGAAGCTACGTCATGGAGAATGTTTTGTTCAAGATTTCCTTCCCGGCTGAGTTCCACTCGCAGACTGCGGTGGAAGCAGCCATGACCTTGCATGGAAAATTGAAAGAATTGGGAAAAACTTCGGAGGATATCAAATCCGTCAAAATCAGAACCCACGAGGCGGCCATCCGCATTATCGATAAAAAAGGTCCTTTACATAACCCGGCAGACCGTGACCATGCCATCCAATACATGGTTGCCGTTCCTTTGATCTTCGGACGCTTGACCGCAGCAGATTATGAAGATAATATTGCCAAAGATGAACGCATCGATGCATTAAGGGAAAAAATCACCTGTATCGAAGATCCACAGTTCACCGTGGATTACCATGATCCGGAGAAACGTTCGATCGCCAATGCGCTGACACTGGAGCTAAACGATGGAACCATCCTGGAAGAAGTGGTCGTAGAATATCCGATTGGACATAAACGCCGAAGATCCGAAGGTATCCCGAAACTGATCGAAAAATACAAGATCAATCTTGCTCGTGTATTTGCCGATAAGCAACAGAAAATGGTATTGCAACATACCTTGGCATACGAAGACTTCATCAAATTATCGGTCAATGAACTGGTTGATATGATGGTATAAGTAACCATATAAAAAAAACATCGCCTACATTTAGGCGATGTTTTTTTATAAAGTAACCTCTTCTTTATTTAGAAGGGTCTTCATTCCAATTGGAATCAAACCCGGAGTAGAATTTAAAGTCTTTCTTCGATAGCTCGATCAAGGATTTCGGGAGATCCCATTGTTCACCATATTTAGCGAACTCCAGGCAATCATTCACAAAGGCATGCAGGCCTACCTGATCGATATGCCCGAAAACACCCCCTGTCTGCATCGCATAACCAACGCCTAATACTGAGCCTAGGTCGCCGTCTTTCGGACTGGTCAAAATCCCATCTTCCAAACAGCGGTAACTATCCAAGGCCATCACATGCAATAACCTGTACTTGATCATGATCAAACAGGATGGCTTAGCTGGCTTTTCAATCTCTTTATCTTCCCAAGGCTTTTTACTTCGATCCTCGATGGAATATTCATAAAACCCTTTCCCTGATTTACGACCATGCCTACCTTCTGCTATCAATTTTTTCAGGTATTGATATGCCCTTTTTTGACTGGCATGGAGATTTGGTAACTGATCATATACATGTATCATCAGATCCAAGGAAATCTCATCCAATACAGCCAATGGGCCTACAGCAAATCCTGCTTCTTTTGCTTGCCGATCGATCACCTCCACCGGCGCTCCTTCCAACAAGAGGGTTATCCCTTCCAAAAGGTAGTTGAAGAAAATTCGAGAGGTAAAGAAAGCTGGGCCATCATTGACCACAATAGGGATTTTCCGCAATTTATGGACAAAGGACAATGCCTCTTCCAAAGTCTCCGGGCTGGTATCTGCACCTTTGATCACTTCCACCAAGGCCATCCGGTCTACCGGTGAGAAAAAATGAAGTCCGATGAATCGGCTGGGATCTGTACTAAATTTAGCTAATTTATGGATTGGAAGGCTCGTGGTATTGGAGGCAAAGAATCCTTTTGGATTTAATATCGGCAAGCTTTCCTGGATGACCGCAGCCTTCAGGTTCAGGTCTTCAAAAACAGCCTCTATGATCAGGTCCTGTTTGTCCAACCCTTCAAAATGAGATATGGGATTGATCAAATCCAGGATCTTCTGCTGCTTTTCGGCTGTCATTTTACCCAATTCCATCAATTTGTTGGTCACTTTCTCCGAATAGCTCTTCCCTTTTTCGGCAGCCGCATCAGATACATCTTTTAATTGGACTTCTATCCCAGCTTTCGCTGCCTCATAAGCTATACCCGAGCCCATCATACCTGCACCCAAGACCGTTAGTTTGTTAACCTGGCTTTCCGCCTTAGCACCCAATGCTGCAGCTTCCTTCATGGAATAATACATCGTGCGGATGATGGACATGGTCTGCTTTTCATGCAGAATATATTCAAATTGGACCAATTCCATGGTCAACAGTTCCGCTTTGCTCAAATAAGGGCTGGTTTTAAAAATGATGAAGCAGGAAATATGTGCCGGAATATTGGAATTCGCCTGTTTGTTCAGCTTTTGCAGTTCTATATTGATCTCCTCATCACTTAAGGCTTGTTGCCTTTTAACGCCGTTTCCTGGTTGTTCCAAAAAGTTTAAGGCATCTACAAGGGCTTCATCCAGGTTATCCACAAAGGAGTCAATCAGATTAAGTTCCAGCGCAGCGCTGCCCTTATAGATCTTTCCTTTGGTCAACACTTCAAAAGCTGTTGAAAGAGGAACTCTTTCTTTGAGGTGGACAACCGACCCCATTCCATAGATAACGGCATAGGCCCCTTCAGGAAAGCCAACAGTTGCCTGGTTTCCAACAGCGATCAATTTCGAACATGCCAGTCCAAGGGTATATCCTATACCCAACAGGGCATGGTCAAAAATACCAACGATCGGTTTTTTTAATTGATCGATCCCAACCATTAAGTCCATGATCTCAAACAACCTTTTCTTGAATTCGATCTTTTCTTTTGCCTGCTTGAACAACTGCCTGAAATTTAGGGATTCAAATGATCCTGAAAAATGGAGCACCAAACCGGTTATTTCGGGTTTCAGTAAATGGTTCTGAACACGACGTAGTAAAGCGCGTACAAAACCAAAATCCAATTCATAAGCGGTTTCCAATGAATTATGCACATAAATTTCTAAGACATAATCATTGATGTTTCTTTCTTGATACTGTATATGTTCGGGCAGGTGATTGATTTCCATAGATTTATTTTTTTGAATAATCGACTTGGTCGATACTGATCTTGGCCAAGATTTCGAGCATGATTTCGGAAGTACCAGCGATAATGGTGCCAACGCGGACATCACGGTATAAACGGGCAATCTTATAATCTTCGGTAAAGCCATAACCACCAAACATTTGTAGGCAATCGGATACCACTTTAATGGCCAATTCACTGGCCTGTAATTTTGCAATGGAGCATTCCTTTACCGCATATATTCCTTGATTCTGCAAATCGCAGCAATGGTAGATAAAGGCCTTCAGTGTTTCCACATCCGCATACATTTGCGCAAAACGATGGCGTAATACCTGGAAATCCTTCAAGGGTTTATTGAAGGCCTCCCGCTGTTGAAGATAATCCAAGGTGTATTCCATCGCGGATTCCGCCGTGGTCAAGCTATGTATGCCAGCGGTCAGTCGTTCTAATTGCAAACCTCCCATTAAATATTTGAAACCCTCTCCTTCCACACCTATAAGATGAGATTTCGGGACTCGTACATGATCAAAACCGATCTCGGCGGTATCCGAAGCATGCCAACCTAACTTTTCTATTTTATTGCAAGTGACTCCCGGCGTATTCCGATCCACCAAGATCAAGCTGATGCCCTTGCTTCCTGCAGCAGGGTCAGTCTTTACCGCAGTGATAAAGAAGTCGCCGTAATAGCCATTAGTGATAAATGTTTTGGATCCATTGATGATGTATTCATCGCCATCGAGCACTGCCGTGGTCTTCATACGCTGAACATCCGAACCAGCACCAGGCTCCGTAATCGCAACAGCACTTACCATATCTCCTTGGATAACAGCTGTTAGGTATTTCGATTTTAATTCCTCGGAACCATGTTTCCAAAGATAGGGTGTAGACATGTATTGAATCACCAGTGCTGAAACACTGAAACCGCCAGAAAAGCATTTGGAAATTTCTTCGCAGAAGATAAGGGAATAATAAAAGTCAAGATCTAGGCCGCCGTATTGTTCTGGGTATATAAGCCCCATATACCCCATGTCGCCTAATTTTTTCCAGATGGATTTGTCAATCGCACCTTCTTTTTCCCATTTGGTAATGTGTGGGAGAATTTCTTTTTGAATAAATGACCTCAGACTATCTCTGAAAATTAGATGTTCCTCCGTCAATCTTGTGTTGTGCATATAAGTTTATTTGGTTCACAGTGGTTATCCCATAGAAGATAACCAGAATTAACCCTGAGCTAAATAGCCGTTGGGTAATTGGCTCTAATTTAATTAAAATGCCTCGAAAAATTCGTTAAATACCTATAAATTTTACATAACTATTCTAGAAAGTTTAAAGGGTGAATCCCTTACAGAAACACCCTCTAAACGTAAAAACAACAGTTTATTCTTTAATCAAAATATTCCCGACTAATGTCCTCCAATTTCTCAGGGAAGATGTCGGTTGGACAATGTAATAATTGCCTGATGGAGAATAGTTGATAGAAACTTCGGTCGTCGAGGATATTCAGAAAAAGAAACAATTCTTTTAGGATCAAGCGTTCTTTCTCATCAGATCTAGTGGACATAATTTCCAATAAGGACAGCTTCATTTCATTCAGGCTCAGGACGTAATGGGTAAGTCCGCCTCCTAAACTCCAAAATCCTTGATCGATGATATCCTTATATTTGATTTTTGCATATAGGTTGTAGATCGATTGTTGCTGTTCTTCATTCAGGTTTTCCAAATTATTGGCTGAAGTAAAACAATTAATGACAAGCTCCTGCATTTTTTCGGACAAGCTCATTTCCGGTACATTTGTTATTGGTGTTTCCATATTATTTTGATGAATTTTTGAGAATTGTTTTTCATTCCTTTATAAAAAGGAATCCGCAGCAGATTTACCATTTACCCATAAAATGTGCTGCAAAACTACAATTTGACGATTAATTAATTGTTAAATAATTAATCAAAAAAGGAAATTAACATCTTTCTAATGAGCATCTTACGGAATTGTAATCGTGTTTTAATGGATTTCTAATGTATAAAAAAAGTCAGCCCTTTTGGGACTGACTTTTACTTGTGTTTTCCTTAAGTAGTGAAAATGTGGTTGTATATAAAAAATCAATAGCAATTTTTACTCCAAAAAATACAGTGGAAAAAGATTTATTATGTTGAAAGGACAAATAAGATATTCTTGTAAAGATAAATCTACATTTTCGCTTGCATCAATCTGAATCCTTGCTGGTTAACAAAAGAATAAAGATCAATTTTCTTTGAAAATTTGTATATTTATTAGCAGTAATTGAAGTTAATAGATATGCATTATGGCTACATTCAATGACAATTTTTCTAAGCAAGCTTCCATTTATGCCCAATACCGGCCATCCTATCCGCATGAGCTTTACGATTATCTTTCCGAATTAACCCCCACCCATGAATTAGCATGGGATTGTGGTACAGGGAATGGACAGTCTGCCATACACCTCGCAGATTTTTACGATTCGGTATATGCTAGTGATCCCAGCGAAGCACAGATCACCAATGCCTTTGCCCATGATCGGGTGACCTATAAGATCGAAAAAGCAGAAGAATCAACATTAAAAGACCAATCAGTGGATTTGGTGGCTATTGCGCAAGCCATACATTGGTTTGATTATGATAAATTTTACGCGGAGGTCAAAAGAGTACTTAAAAAAGGTGGTATTATTGCCACCTGGGCTTATGGAATACCCAGTATAAATAAGGAATTGGATGTTTTGATCAAGCATTTCCATCAAAAAACCGTTGGTCCTTATTGGCCGATCGAAACCCGCAGTATCGATCAGGAATATACGACCATCCCCTTCCCATTTCGGGAAATCGAGCCTCCTGAATTCTATATCCGAAAAAGATTTAAAATGGAAGATCTTTTAGGGCATCTTTTGAGTTGGTCTGCAACGCAACGATTCATTGAACAGGTTGGTCACAACCCTATTGATCAATTAAGACTCGAGGTCGAGAAAATCTGGGGCAACCCGCAATTGGTAAAAGATGCCGTTTGGAAAATCTACCTACGCGTAGGAAAGATTCCTGCGTAAGAATAATCCCTGCGGAGGAAAGATCTTTTGGTATGAAAACTAGGAATGAAGAAAATTTTTTAGTTTAAGACCTTTTCATAGGCTCTTCGAGCACCCCCGCGGAAATACACTTCGCCACAATAGGTATATCCCAGTTTTTCAAAAACGCGGAGCATTCCTACGTTATCAAAGTTCGTATCCACTCGTAAGCTGTATACTTGCCTTTCTTTACATAATTCTTCTACCTCTTTCAGCATCTTACTTGCCTGTCCTTTGACATAATTTGCCTGACTGACTGCGATACGGTGTACTACGCCATAAGGCTGATCAGTCAACCACTTCCCTTCTATGATTTCATAAGCAGGCTCTATCTCAAAAATCAAAGCCAGATAGCCATATACTTCGCCATCAGCATCCACATGCACATAGCCATAACCTAATTCTATATCCCGTTGGATAACTCCCAGATTTGGATATCCATCCTGCCATTGATTACTTCCTTCCTCCTTCCGCTTATCTATCGCCTGTTTTATGATCGACCAAATTGCTTCTGCTTCCTCTGCTCGGGCTTTCCGTAGGATAAGATCCTCTAAATTCACTTGAATTGACATACTAACTTCTTGATCTTTTATACAATTCCTCCACCAATCTCGAAGATCTGAAACTGAATTCAGCGCCAAAACTATTCACCACCAAGCCTTTCACCAGATTATCCTTGGAGGAAATAGCAAATAAAATGCTTTCATCCGCGGGATCCGTCATGCCTTCAAAACGATAGATATCATCGATAATGAATTCTTCCGGAGATAATTCCATGGACTTCCCAGCACAGCGAAGACATTCGCCATCCTCTGAAATCAAAAAATCATCGGTATAACCTTGTTTCTGCAGGTCATTCACTGCTTCGCTTAATGTATCGTAACTTTTTCTTGATAGATTTGCCATAAGACTGCTATTAATTTTTCACATTCCTTTCCAAGTAGATCCTTAGGAGGATCCTTAGATGGTATCAAATTATGAAAAAATAGCTGTTGTCACAAAAAAAAGGCATTGCTTTTGTATGAATTAAACTTAAAAAACAAATTAATTTTAAGGGTTGTATGGATATATTCTTGCCGATTTTGGGATGCCTGATATTATTATTTAGTATTCTACCTTTAATCCGAAGTGACTTTTGGACCTTCCGAGTATTTGAATATCCTAGAATCCAGAAATTAGCACTCGTAATTCTTTGGATAGTATTATATATATCCTTTGGAAATAAAGAAGTCATTTTTCAAAAAATCCTATTTTACGCCCTGATCATCAATGGCATCTATCTTTGTTGGCAGATTTGGCCTTTTACCCCTTTGGCAAAAAAACAGGTTTATCGTGCCGAAAAATTGGATTCAGACAATCAGATCGCGGTAATGATCTCCAATGTATATGAAGATAATGTTAATTATCAAGGTTGCCTGCAGGTGATCCATGAAAATGACCCCGATCTTATTCTCTTATTAGAGACCAATCATACCTGGGCGAAAGAAACAGAAAGTCTAGATAAGGAATACCCTTTTCAAGTAAAAGTCCCGATAGACAATACCTATGGCATGCTATTATTCTCCAAATTCAAGCTTCACGAAATTTCTGTAAACTATTTGGTGGAAGAGGAGATCCCAAGTATATTCTGTCAGGTGGAATTGCCTTCCAGGCAGCGGGTTCAAGTGTTTGCGGTACATCCTACCCCGCCTGTTCCCAATGAAAACCCCCGTTCAACAGAACGCGATAAGGAACTCTTATTGGTAGCCAAGAAAGCTGAAAAATTGGATATGCCTGTCATCGTCATTGGAGATCTTAATGATGTGGCCTGGAGTTATACCACGGAACTTTTTCTAAAAACCAGTCAGCTTTTAGATCCTCGGCGCGGCAGAGGTTTTTACAATACCTTCCATGCCAAAATGCCTTTAATGCAGTTTCCTTTGGACCATGCCTTTATCTCCGCAGATTTTAAATTAATATCCCTTAAGAAATTGGATAATTTCGACTCGGACCATTTTCCTATCTTTGTGAAGGTTCAGTATGAAAAGCAGGCCGAGGAGGAACAGGAGGATAACCAATTGGAGCAGACAAAAGCGGATGAAGAATTGGCGGAGGAAAAGATTCATGCCGACACTTAGGGATATATCTCCTGATGTTTAATTTGAAATAAAATGGCAGACCATACCGCATTCCAATCAGACAATCCGAATGAAGACTATCTAGCGATCAATCGAAAGCTATGGAACGATAAAACCAATTCCCATACTTCTTCTGAATTTTATGATATGCCTTCCTTTTTGGAAGGGAAATCCTCTTTAAAGGAAGTGGAGTTAAATTTACTGGGCGATGTAAGAGGTAAAAACATCCTGCATTTACAATGTCATTTTGGTCAGGATAGTCTTTCCTTGGCACGAATGGGCGCGAAAGTGACGGGGGTCGACCTTTCCGATGCAGCCATACTCTTTGCGCAACAACTGGCACAGGACCTGGCATTAGATGCAGAATTTATCTGTACAGATGTTTATAATACCCCTATGGAACTCAATGGCCAATTTGATATGGTGTTCATCAGTTATGGAACCATCGGATGGCTTCCAGATTTGGACAGATGGGCGGCAGTTATTCATCGCTGTTTAAAACCACAGGGTAAATTAGTCTTTGTAGAATTCCATCCGATGGTCTGGGCTTTTGACTATGAATTCAGCAAAATAGCCTACAGTTACTTCAATGTCGAAACGATTGTTGAAACCACCGAAGGCACCTATGCAGACCGCAATGCCGAGATCAAAAACAAATCTGTTTCTTGGAACCATCCTTTGAGTGATGTTTTCAAGGCATTATTAAACAATAACTTACAGATAAGCTCTTTCGAGGAATTTGATTACTCACCCTATAACTGTTTTTTGAACACCGTTCAGGATGGTCCAGACAAATACAGAATAAAGGGGTTAGAAGGCAAAATCCCGATGTTATATGCCCTAACGGCTATTAAATCTTAAGACTTTACGCATATCCTTTTATGAATTTTCGACTATTTATTTTCGCTTTAAGCTTAGCCATGATGAGCATTTCCTTTAGTTTCGCTCAAGCACCTGCTGCCTATGAAGTGGTGGAGGAATTTAACTTCTATCAGGTACATGATCATAAAGAAACCTTGGTCTTTGCCAATATGGCCTATATCCGGGAGGAGCCCAGCACGAAAAGCAAGCTTTTGGATTCACTCACACTCGGAACTGAACTAAAATACATAGGCGCTGATGCCATCAATCCTACCTTCATCCGGGGGATGAAATTACCTTGGTACTATATCGAATACGTACATAATGGTCAAAAGAAAAGAGGCTATATCTGGGCTGGTCTTTTGGCAGTGGGGTCAAATGTGGACAAGAAAACCGGTAATACGTTCCTACATGGCTTTGCATGGCAGAACCAAGAAGAGGATAACAATTATTATTGGACGGAACTTAAGGTGCTGGACAAAAACAAGCAATTGGTCGATACGGAAAGCTTTGCCTATTTACCATCCAGCCAATCTTTTTCCTACAATGAAATTGCTGATGCTCATGGCTTAGCAAACAGCAAAAATATCATTAAGGTAAGCTTTTCTGGGGAAGCCTGCGGGATCTATACCTTCGATTATTATTTCTCCTGGGATGGAAAACAACTCCACACCTTACCTAAAACTTCCTCGGTAAGCGATGCTGGAATATTTTATTATTCGGAGGAATTAGTCTTTCCCAATACCCATAAAAAAGGGAAACAGATCATCGTCAAGCGTATCGAACAAGGGGAATCCGAATCAGACATTAACGATGAAACTGTTTCTGAAGTCATTTATAAGGTGGAGAAATCAGAAGAAATCTATGAATGGGATGGATCAAAATTCCTTAAATCAACGATCTAAGACTTCCAATATCATGTCATAAACGTATTCCAGATCTTCTTCCTTTATGCAATAAGGTGGCACCAGATAAATGGTATTTCCCAAAGGCCGCATGATGATATTTCTCTTTAGAAATTCTTGGTAAAGGAACTCCTGCCTACTATGGAAATAGCCATCCTGTTCTGCGGTATGATATTCAAAAGCCAAAACTGTTCCTATCAATCGAGGCTGTTGAACCTTCGGATGCAGCATCAACTTATCTAGAAAGGCGAGATGTTTTTTATGAATGCTGTCCAACTGTTGCTGGCAATCAGCAGACAATAAGATCTCCAAACTGGCCAATGCAGCTGCACAGCCAATCGGACTTGCTGTAAAAGAATGACCATGAAAGAGCGCTTTCTGCTTCTCATCGGAATAAAATGCTTGATAGATTTCATTCGTACAGGTTGTGATGCCCATCGCCATGGTGCCTCCTGTAAGTCCTTTCGAGAAGCACATCACATCAGGAGCGATACTTAACTGATCGGCGGCAAATAAGGTTCCAGTTCTTCCAAATCCCACAAAAACTTCATCCTGAACCAAAAGAATCACCTTAGATCTACAAAAGGCCATCAGGTCCGACAGATCTTCAGCGCTGTGCATCAACATCCCTCCTGCTCCTTGGATCAGCGGCTCGTAGATCAGGCATGCGATGTCTTCAGCATGTTCCCTAATCAAGGCTTTCGTCTGTTCCAAATTCAAGGTGGATGGAGGATCAATAAAAATCACGTCAAAGAGTTTGTCGGAAAAAGGAGAAGTCCATTGTCCTCTTTCACTAACCGACATGGCTCCAAAGGTATCACCGTGGTATCCTTCTTTAAATGCCAGTATTTTATGTTTCGCCCTACCTTGATTATGGCCTAATTGAAGGCACATTTTCAGGGCAACTTCCACCGCCGTGGAGCCATTATCCGAATAAAACACCTTCTGCTGGTTGGCGGGCAACAGGTCCAATAACCGTTCGGATAATAAAATGGCTGGTTGATGCGTAAAACCTGCAAAAATAACCTGTTCTAAGGTGTTCAATTGATTGAATACCGCCCTTGCAATAGTTGGATTGGCATGTCCATGAATACTGACCCACCAAGAGGAGACCATATCCAAGTACTTTTTTCCATCCTCCGCAAATAAATAGGCACCTTCGCCCTTAATGATCGGAATGGGCTGGCTCAATTTCATCTGGGAATAAGGATGCCAATTGACCGCCAGATCTCGTTCTATCAGTTGGCGCATGCTTCTTTTTTATCCAATACCATAGCTTTTAATCCCAAGTTCTGCAGCATCTGCATATCCTCGGTAACCCCGGGATTGGGAGTAACCAATAAGGTTTGCCTTTCGCCCGTAAAAATGGAATTTGCACCAGCCATAAAACACCATGCCTGTTCCACTTCGGACATCTCAATGCGCCCAGCACTCAAACGAACCATAGAAGCTGGCATCACGATTCTAGCGGTAGCAATTGTTCGCACCATCTCCCAGATATCAATCCTTGGGAGGTCTGCCAATGGTGTTCCGGCCACCCGGGCCAAGGCATTGATCGGCACCGATTCCGGATGCTTTTCCATATTCGCTAAGCTACGAAGCATGGAAACCCGATCATCTATCGTTTCACCTAATCCGATGATCCCTCCAGAACAGACGGTAATACCAGCTTTACGGACATTTTTTATGGTTTCCAAGCGATTATCAAATTGGCGCGTGGAAATGATCTCATCATAGAATTCCTCCGAAGTATCCAGGTTATGGTTGTAAGCGTAAAGTCCAGCCTCCTGTAACCTTTGAGCTTGGCTCTCGGTCAACATACCAAGAGTACAGCAAACTTCCAGCCCCATCTCATTGACCCCTTTGACCATATCAATGATACGATCGAAATCCCGGTTGTCGCGCACTTCCCGCCAAGCAGCTGCCATACAAAAACGGGATGAACCCGCATCCTTCGCTTTTTGGGCATGCGCCAATACTGTTTCTGTAGGCAATAAGGCTTGAACTTTGATATCGGTATGATACCTTGCCGCCTGTCCACAATAGGAACAGTCTTCCGGACATCCCCCTGTTTTTACAGACAGTAAAGTGGAAATCTGCACTTCATCTGGTTTTTGCCATTGCCGATGTACAGTTGCTGCCTCAAAGACCAATTGCATCAACGGTCGATTATAGATGGCCAACAACTCTTCTTTGGTCCAATCATGTTTCAGCATATTTTCATTCATGTTGTTCATTTTATCTACTATTTACTATTAATTTTCAATGGTTATTTTGGAGAGGGCATGCTGCATTTGTGTTGGATCTATCTCCCCTAATTCAGGTATTTGGATCAATCTGCAATCTTCTGGCATATGTTTCAAAAGGATTTCCTTGCTGAAGGGATTGAACTCGCCATTTAGCACCAGATAGTGTAAAGGGATTTGATGGTTTTCCAGGGCTTTTATGCTTAAAAGGCTATGGTTTATGGCGCCCAAATAATCCCTACAAACCAAAATGGCAGGAATTGCCAATTTTTTGATAAGATCGATGATACATTCCTTATCATTGATGGGCACAAATAATCCACCTGCCCCTTCGACCAATAAATCGATCTGTTTGTCTGGTAATTCGAAATCCTCCAAATGCATTTCGATGCCATCCATATAGGCCGACTGATGCGGAGATGCGGCGGTATGGAGTCTAAATCTTTCCTTAAAAATCTGGATTCTATGATCCAATAAATGGTTCAGCATCATGGAATCCGACTGCTCGAGGTCGCCAGATTGGATAGGCTTCCAATAGGCCATTTGCCACAATTGGGCTAACATCGCGGAACAAATGGTTTTTCCGACGCCTGTACCTATACCGGTTACAAAATATTGTCTGGGTTTTATGTTCATTTTATTGGTTTTCTGTTAGCAGCTGCTGCAACAATCGGATCTCATATTCTTGATGATCGGCATGAAGGCAGATCCGGATTCTTTCTTTTCCTTTTGGAACAGTGGGCGGGAAAATCGGATATGTTAGGATTCCATGTTCAGAAAGTTTGGTTTGAATATGTTGAAGATCAGCGGCAGCACTTGGGAAATAACTTTGAATGGGAGATGCTGGACCTGTTTTCAAGGATTGGAAAAAACGGATGTTTTCAAACAAGCGCATAGGCAATTCCGGATTATTTTCTATGAAATCATATGCTGTCCTGATGGATAAGGCATGGAATTCAGGCTGGGCCGTACTGTAAATAAAAGGACTCGCAAAATTAATGAGATGGGAAATCAGGTCTTTGCTTCCAAGAATACTGGCTCCATGAAGGCCCATGGCTTTTCCATAAGTAACAGTTATCGCAAGTATTCGATTTTGAATCTGAAGCTGATGCGCCAAACCCCATCCAAATACAGCAAAAGCATGCGCTTCATCCAATAGTACATGAGCCTGATATTTCTCCGCCAATTCAACTATCTCTTGGATTGGCGCAAAATCTCCTTCCATTGAATAAAGCGATTCAATCGCAATCAATATTTTGCCAGCCCGACCCTCGCCATCGCGCGACCTACCTTCGTCATCACTTCTCCGCCTCGCGTCATTGCGAGGAGGCACGACGAAGCAATCCAAACACCCCAGCACCCTTTCCAAATCCCCCACATTATTATGCCTAAACTTCAACCGTTTCGCATTCGTCATTTTCCACCCATCGATCACCGATCGATGTATATACTCATCACAGATCAACACATCATCCCTACCCAACAAACTAGAAACCAGCCCCAAATTCGCCATATACCCCGATGGAAACAACAATGCCCCTTCCACCCCATGCTTATCCGCAATAAATTCCTCCACTTCCAACAGCATCTTTCCCGTCCCAGAAATCAATCTAGACCCTGTCGCTCCTAACAATGATGCTGGATTATTCCTTGCCAACTCTACAATCTCCTCCCTAAACCCCAAATTCCTCGAAAGTCCCAAATAATCATTCGAATAAAAGTCGATCCCTTCGCCCCTTTCCTTCAAGAAACGTAAAGAACCAAGCCTCTTTCTCTCCTCCAGTTTATCCCAAAGATCCTTCATGCACATTCACAGTGGGAAAAACATGTTTCCTTAATTCAGCTACCCATAATTCAAATAAATTGTTCTCCAATTTCAGGATTTCTTGGGCATGCTTTTCCCAATCCGAATCAAAAGCCTGCAACTGAGAGATCATCTCTTCCAAATGCCCTTCTTCCTCCAAAATAATGGATTTCACATTCACCTTAGATCCAGCTGCACTCAGCAATTCCTGATAAATCGGATAGAGCTCATCTGCCCGAACTTCAATAGCATAGGTTACAAATAAATAAGCAGCATACTTAAGATCATCATCAACCAAAGAGAATTGTTCCTTCAAATAACGACAGGCCAATAGATCCAAACGGGCAAGGTACTGTTTAGAAGACCTGGCTGCCAAGAGATTCCCATCTGCGTAATCCTCAAAGCCCATCACCTCCAATTTGGAAAGCTGTTTTTTCAGGTAATACGCATGTCGATGCTCTTCAGCGGCGTGTTTTAGTTGAATAATCTGTGTCTTTACGGGATGCTCGCATGCCGAAATCTTTCTGGCTCCGGCATTTTCCATATAAGAGAGCGTATTAAGCCAGGCCGCATGAAGATGGGGATCAGCAACAATTTCTTGGAGAATGGTTTTCATGTTAAATAATTTCCAACAAAAGTACTATCTTGCCGGACCAGCATAGGGTGCCAGTTTAAAGATAATAGCTAGTCCGGTGGAATATAATTACGCAAGTTTTATTAAAATAGATCGATTTTCGGATGTTCCTGTATACCTTCAGGTCACGAATCAAATGGTATTGGCAATCAATCGTGGCATCCTCAAATCGGGACAAAAACTTTTAGGAAGCAGGCAATTAGCCGAACAATTACATATGCACCGCAATACGGCTACCGCAAGTTACGAGGAGCTACATAGCCAAGGATGGGTGGATATCCTCCCGAACAAAGGAACTTTTGTGGCTTCCCTACTTCCAAAGACCAACAACAGCCCAAAACCTGAAAACAAGTATCCAATAAAGACCGGCTATACCTTCAAAAAGTCCTTTCTTTTTGACAACCCCTTTGAATATATCAATTGCAGGTATGTTTGGAACGATGGCAGTCCGGATATTCGATTGACCCAACTGGAAGATCTTTCCCGAGTTTACAGCGCAAACCTCAAACGCCGTAGCAACCGAAAGAAAATGGGCTATTATAACCAGGAAGGAAGCGAATATTTTAAGGAGCAATTGGCCTCTTATCTGGCTAATTCGAGAGGATTAAAGATCAGCCCGAGTAACCTGTTGATCACGAGGAGCATGGAAATGAGCCTTTATATCCTTTCTGAGGTCATCCTTTCTCCCGGAGACCTGGTCTTGGTTGGGGAATTGAGTTATTTCTCAGCAAACATGATCTTTCAAAAATCAGGAAGCCAGCTCATGACAGTACCTATTGACGAAGAGGGCATGGATATAGATGCTGTTCGCCATATTTGCCAAAACCACAAGGTCCGGATGGTCCATATCAGCCCGCATGTGCATTACCCCACCACCGTGAGCCTCAGCCCTAAAAGAAGGATGGAACTGCTACGATTGGCCAAGGAATATGGATTCATTATTGTCGAAGATGATCAGGAGTATGATTTTCAATACGACAAACCCGCTTTGGTCCCATTGGCAAGCCACGATGATGGGGGGATGGTCATCTATGTGAGTTCATTCGGTAAGTCCTTAGCTCCAGGATTCCGAACGGGATTTATTGTTTGTCCGGAAAACCTCATTCAAGAGCTGAAGAAACACCTTGGCATGATCGACCGCCAAGGCGACGTATTGATGGAACAGGCTTTAGGCGAGCTGATCGAAGATGGCAGCATCAATAGGCATCTGAAAAAGTCCTTAAAGATTTATCGATCTCGACGGAATGAAATGGCGGTCCGATTGATGGAAGAGCTAGGTGATGAAATAGACTTCCAGATCCCCAATGCTGGCCTAGCATTTTGGTTGACCTGGAAAAAACCCCTCAATCTGTATAAGCTTTCGCAATTGGCGTTAAAGCATGATTTGTACATTCCGAAGACCATTCTCTATCAAAACAACAAGTTAACCGGCATGCGGGTTGGATTCGGTCATTTAGACCAACAGGAAATGGAACATACAATAAGCATACTAAAGAATATGGTATAGATGTTGGATAAAATTGACCCTAAATAAAGGATTAAGCGGGTTCATTGGCCGCAACATGATCGCCCATGAAGCTCATCGGATTCTTATAATGAATATATAATCGTTTATACCTCACCATTTCTCTCGACTCCGCTAAGTAAGACATCTTGCTATCCCGGAAAACTAATCGTGCCGCCTTCTTTTCCATTTTGGACGCATAGTCAAGGAATTGGCGAAAAAGTTCTCGACGTTCATTGGTGCTGAACTTACTTTGCTCACAGATCCGCATTATCAGATCATCATTGAAAAAGATCTTGATTTTATTGCCCTGTACATTGAGAAGATAGACTAAAGGACAAGGCCCATCATTTGGGAACAAACCAAACCCTACTTTTCCCTCTTCATCATTAAATACATAGGCGAAGAATTTAAAAGTACCAATATTGGTCGTGTCTACTAAAATATTCTTGGAAACCATGTTATTAATCTAGTTTGGTTAATGTCACCCCGTATGGAGCACCTATCAAATATATCAAATATTCTAATTACTTGTTATTACGTATTTTTTATTAATAATAATAAAACAAATAATTAATCATAAAGATTCTCCTTTAATCAAAACGGTTTTATCAGCTACAAATCAACAACTTATATCACAAATGTTACAACAAACCTGAAAAATTACCTACCCCAAATGGGGTATAAACGCAGGTTATTGGAATAGGTTTACTAAAAAATTATCTAATTCAAAATGAGCTTATTCGATGGCATTGGATAAAATCTACTTGAATTTATTTGGAGAATATGCTTTTTAGTTCTACTTTTGTATCACAAAATCACGGTAGGTATAGCTCAGTTGGTTAGAGCACTAGATTGTGGTTCTAGGGGTCGTGGGTTCGAGCCCCATTACTTACCCGGTTAATAGGCGTCCAAATGGACGCCTTTTTTGTTGAGTTTCCTTCGTAGTTAAACCATACTGAAAGTAACCCTAAAGTATGTAAAATGTATGTTTTATATACTAACCTTCTACTTTAACCTTACTTTAAACCTGCTTAAACCCCGATTCTAACCCAAAAACAAACATATTTTGAAGGCACATCAGCCACACCACGTCGAGAAAATGGATAATTTGTGTTAAGATAAGAAGCTTAATTTAAAGGTGTTATTACTGACTGAATAATCCTAATTTTATTGGTTTACCAAAAAACGGAGGTGTCTAAAAAGGCACCTTCTTTTATTTTATAGCTTTTGCTATTTCATTACTGTTTTCATTTACAATTTTTAAGCAGCAAGTCTATATGTTGTGGTTTTGACGATCCTGACTGCTGTTT
>PJUF01000306.1_pt1 | contig 39848 bp, 42 predicted proteins | sample 1512191 | NCBI WGS metagenome assembly PJUF01 (sample SAMN08177673, study PRJNA422409) | Feces metagenome, whole genome shotgun sequencing project. | isolation source: Chicken feces (3) enriched on wood chips | host: Gallus gallus | place: USA: Madison | collected 2015-01-15 | reverse complement strand
GCTGCTATCGGCGCTCTATGCCCTGGCCAGCTGGGCCAATTCGCCGCTCGTTTTCTTCCTGCTTCTCGTGCCGGTGGGGCTCACCATCGGCTGCATCGAGATCATCATCAATGTCGAAGCAGACCGCGTCGAACACCAGATTGGCCGCCGCATCATGAGCCGGGCCCACGCCTTCTGGAGCCTGGGCTTCTTCGCTGCCGGCATCGTGGGTTCGTTCGTCGCCCAGGCCGGCATCGAGGTGCATGTCCACCTGATGCTGATGATCCCCGTCGTCATCCTCGCCACCCTGCTCATCCTGGGCCAGTTCCAGCCCGCGCCGCACCGCTCCGGTGGCAGTACCGAAGAAGCGCCGCGTTTCGCCCGGCCCACGGTCACCATCATGGCTCTTGTCGCGGTCTGCCTTTCTGCCATGCTGATGGAAGGCGCCGGCATCGACTGGTCGGCCATCTACATGCGCAATCTCTTTGACGCCGAACCCTTCTGGGCCGGACTGGCCGTGGCGACGGTCGCCGGTTCGCAGGGCGTGGCGCGCTTTTTTGCCGATGGCTTCGTCGAGCGCTTCAGCCCCGTCCTCGTGGCGCGCGTGCTTCTGAGCGTCTTGGGATGCGGCGTGCTTCTGGCCTTCTTCGCCAGCGCCGCCTGGATGGCCTATCTCGGCTTCGCGCTGATCGGCGTCGGCTCCTCGGCGCTCTTCCCGCTCGCCATGTCGGCCGCCGCGCAGCAGACCGATCGTCCTGCCGCAATCAATGTCGCGGCGCTGGCACAGTTCTCCTTCACCGCCTTCCTGCTCGGGCCGCCGCTCCTGGGCTATATCGGTGAACATTTCGGCATCCAGTGGGTGTTCGGTGTCGGCTTCCCGCTGGTGCTGCTCGGCCTTGCCACCGCCCATGTTCTGGCCCCGAGGCCTGTCATGCGCGAGGTGACGCCATGATTGCCCCGCAGCACCGCATCTATGCCTGCTTCTTCTTTTTCGCCGTAACCACCGGCGCCCTGATGGCGCGCCTGCCCGATATTCAGACCCATCTGGGCGTCACCGAAGGCCAGCTCGGCCTCACCATGATCGGCATGGCCATCGGCTCGCTGATCTCGCTGACCCTGGGCGCCCCGATCATCGAGCGTTTCGGCTTCCGCAACACCGCCTTTGTCACCACGCTCGGCCCGGCCATTCTCTTCGCCACCATTCCCTGGTTGCCGGTCGCGCCCGCCATGTTCGCGGTTCTGTTCATCGTGGGGCTCCTGGCCGGTGCACTCGAGATCAATCTCAATGTCGAGATCGACCGGCTCGAAGTGCAGACCGGCAAACGCTTCATGAACCGGGCCCACGGTTTCTGGAGCGTCGGCTTCTTCTTCACCGCCCTGTTCGGCGCCATGATCCGCCAGTCCGGCATCTCCTCGGCCCTGCATATGGGCCTTGTCGCCGTCATCGTCGTCCTCGTCGGCGGCTACCTCATCTACGGCGCCACCAATGCGCCCAAGAAGATCCAGGCCAGCGAAGGCAGCCACCGCTTCGCTTTCCCAAATCTCGGGCTGCTGCCACTTTGCCTCATCGGCTTTGCCGCCTTTCTCGTCGAAGGCGCCGGCATCGATTGGTCGGCCATCTACATGCGCGACGTCTTCGCGGTCGAGCCCATCGTGGGCGGCATGGGCCTCACGCTCTTTGCTTTCTTCATGGCCGTCATGCGTCTTTCCGCCGATCCGATCGTCGCCCGCTATGGCCCGCGCAATGTCGCCATGGTCATGCTGAGCTTTGCCAGCCTCGGCGCGCTTCTGGTCGGCATCGCCCCGCAGCCGGCCCTGGCCCTGCTCGGTTTTGCGCTGATGGGCGCAGGCTGTTCGGCCGTCTATCCGCTCGCCGTCTCGGCGGCCGCACAGCGCACCGACCGGCCGGCTTCGGTCAATGTCGCGGCCTTGGGCCAGATCAGCTTCGTGGTCTTCTTCCTTGCCCCGCCGCTCCTCGGTTTCGTCGCCGAATTCGTTCACATCCGCGCCTCCTACCTCGTCTGCCTGCCGCTGCTTCTGGCCGGCCTCTGGGCCTCGAGCTTTGCGCTGGGCACCAGGAACGTGGAGGTGCCGCACGGCCTGCCTGCCGAACCGCTCGGGCCCAATGGCTGAGGACCTGCCGCCCCAGAGCCTGCCGCCCATTGTCGACCTGCGACAGTCGGCGACGGCCCTGCGCGTGCAGCGCGGGGTCATGCGCATGCTACGTGAACGGCACGACATGGCCTGCTATGCCGAAGTCCCGCTCGCCAATGGCCGTCGCGCCGATGTGCTGGCCGTGGGCCCCAAGGGCGAAATCTGGATCATCGAGATCAAGTCGAGCCTCATCGATTTCCAGGTCGATCGCAAATGGCCCGAATACCGCGACTTTTCGGACAAGTTCTTCTTCGCCAAGCCGCCCGAGCTCGATGAAGCAATCTTTCCCCAAAGCGAGGGACTGATCGTCGCCGACGGCCATGATGGCGCCATCCTGCGCGACAGCCCCGATACGCCCCTGGCTCCTGCTCGCCGCAAGGCGCTCATGCTCAAGCTTGCCCGCATGGGCGCCGACCGCATCCATGTCCTCATGGATCCCGGACCCCGCCTCTGAATTCGGGCCCTGGGCCCTACCAGTCTGGACTATTCATGCTTGCCGCCCATTGGCGCATTGCCGCGCTGTTCTTCATTCACGCGCTTGCCATCGGCGCCGTGCAGACCCGCATCCCCGATCTGCAGCTGCTCAACGGTCTCTCCGAAGCGCAGCTGGGCCTCGTGCTCATGGGTCAGCCGCTCGGCGGCCTGCCCATGTTCCTGGTTTCGAGCGCCATTATCGAGCGTTTCGGCCCGCGCCGGGTCATTCTCGCCTTCCTGCCGCTAGTTGTTTTGACCTCGGCCCTGGCCGGTATTCTCCTTCATCCCGTGGCCCTGTTCGTGCTGCTGGCGCTCAACGGCGTGGGCTTCTCGCTCACCAATATTGCCATCAACGTCGAGGCCGACCGGGTGGAAGCCGCATCGGGCAATCGCATCATGAATGCCTGCCACGGCATCTGGAGCATGGGTTTTCTCGCCACCGCACTCATTGGTGCGGCCATGCGCGGCCTGGGCATATCGCCGGCCCTGCATCTCGGACTACTGGCGCCCTTGCTCATCGCCGCGCTGTTCTTCGTGGCCTGGCCCATGCCCGCCAGCACGGCGCGCCCCCACGCCGGCAGCACCGGGCGCAAGCTGGGCCTGCCGACCCTCGCCACCTTGGCGCTTGTGGCCTTCGGCCTCGGCGCCGGTCTCACCGAAGGGGCCTCGCGGGCCTGGGCCATCATCTATCTGCGCGACAGTTTCACGGTTGCGCCCTGGATTCAGTCCCTGGCCCTGCCGGCGCTGGTTGCCGCCATGGCCGTCTGCCGTCTCGGCGCTGATCGTGTGCTCGATCGCTACGGCCCGGTGCGGACCGCGCGCGTCCTTGCCGCCACCGCCGTTGCCGGGTTGGTGCTCGTGGTCTTTGCCCCCAATGCCTGGATTGCGCTCTTGGCCTTCGTGCTGATCGGCATCGGCATCTGTGTGCTCTATCCGCTGATGCTCTCGTCCGCCGCGCGCCTGGGCGATCGGCCGGCCTCGCAGAACGTCGCTGCCGTCACCATGGTGTTTCAGCTCGTCAATCTGGGCGCGCCGGCCCTGATCGGCGCGGTTGCCCAGGGTTTTGGCGTACGAATGGCCTTTGCCATGCTCGTGCCCTTCCTGGTCCTGACCTTCGTCATGGCCGGACGTTTGCGTTCGGCCAGCGCCTAGAGGTTGAACACCCTCACCGGCTTGAACTGGCCGAATTCGACATGGCCGGTGGCCAGCACCTTGCCCTTGAAGCTCACCCAGCACTCCTCGAGCGATACCGGTGCCCCGGCGCCCGTCAGCAGCACCGGATTGCCGTGGCTCACCGCCTTGGCCTGCCCGGCATCGAGGCGAATTTCCGGCAGCTCGCCGAGGCCCGCCGAAACCGGCTTCAGGAGCGCATCGCGGGCCTCGCCGGACTCCGCTGCTTCCAGGTGGTCGAGGGTCACGGCATCGGCATCGCTGAACGGGCCGACGGCAGCGCGATGCAGCTTGGTCACGTGGCCAACCGTTCCCAGCGCCTCTGCAATGTCGCGCGCCAGCGCCCGCACATAGGTGCCCTTGCCGCAGGTCACTTCCAAAACGCTCTCGTCGGCACCATGCGAGACGACCTCGATGGCGTCGATGTCGATCGGGCGCGCCGCCAGTTCCACCGTCTCTCCTGCCCGCGCCAGGTCATAGGCGCGCTCGCCATCCACCTTGATCGCCGAAAAGGCCGGCGGCCGCTGCATGATCGTGCCGGTAAAGCGCGGCAGCACCGCCTCGAGCGCCGCCCGGTCGGCCCGGACGTCTGATGTGGCGACGACCTCGCCCTCGGCATCGTCGGTGGTTGTCGCCCGGCCCCAGCCGATGGAAAAGCGATAGACCTTGATCCCGTCCTGCACCTGCGGCACGGCCTTGGTGGCCTCGCCCAGGGCGATGGGCAGGATGCCGGTGGCCAGCGGGTCGAGCGTGCCGGCATGCCCGGCCTTGGCGGCCGAGAGCAGCCAGCGGACCTTGCCGACGGCCTGGGTCGAGGTGAAATCGTAAGGCTTGTCGAGCACGATCCATCCGGAAATGGCGCGCTTCTTGGATTTTGGCTGGCTCAAGAGGTCAGTCTTCGCTGCTGTCGTCGCTGTCGTCGTCGAGGTCGCGCTTGACCCGGTCCGAACGCAGCAGCGCATCGATCCGGCCCGCTTCCTCGAATGTCTCGTCCACGAAGAAGCGGATCTCCGGGGCATATTTGAGTTCGATCTGCGGCGCCACGCGGCCGCGGATGAACTTCTTGTGCCGGTTGAGCGCCGCCACGATTTCCTCGGCATGCGCGCCGCCCAGCGGCATCACATAGGCATTGGCGATCTTGAGATCGGGCGTCATGCGCACTTCGGGCACGGTCACGACCGTGCCGACAAGGGCCTCGTCCTCGATGTCGCCCCGGGCGAACAGCGCGGCCAGCGCGTGGCGCACCAGTTCCCCGACACGCAGCATGCGCTGGCTCGGGCCAGTGGGCTTGTGGTCTTTTTTCATGGGCAAGCGGCTTAGGCCTTCACGGCTCCGCCGTCAATCCGCGGCAACGAGCGTTACCTCGGTCTTGAGCCGCGCCATGCGCGCCTCGACCTCGGTCGCATCGATCGGCCAGGTGCTCGGATCCTCGGCATCGAAGGCCTCGCCGCGCCATTCCTGATAGACCATGCCAACCCCGGTGCCGGACTTGTAAAAGCCCATCACCATGATTTCTCCCTGGCCGGCAAAGTCGGTAAAGCCGTCAAGATAGGCGCCGCAGACATAGCCCACCGGCGGCAGCACGTCGTCCTGGTCCGGCTCGAGCTGAAACAGCGCAAAGGTCTGCGGATTGCACGACTGGGCATAGACATTGATCACCACCGAGCGGAAATCGCTCAAGCTGAGCCCGGTCTGGCGCGATACGCGCGCGCCATACAGCGTCGACCAATAGGCCTCGCCTTCGCCGCGCTTGTAGATTTCCAGATGCGCCTGCCCGCTTTCCTCGAGAAAGCGGGTTGAGACCTGCTCGGAGAGGGCTTCCAGGCTCGGCGCCTCGGCAGCCCAGTCGGGCATGGGCAGGGTCAGCGTCTGTCCCAGCGTTTCGAGCACCAGCTTGCCGTCCTGGCTCGAAAAGGGCAGGGCGCCCGCCACCTGCGCCGAGCTGGGGACAGTGAGCATGGCCAGGGTCGCAAGAGCCGGCAGGACGCTGTTCATCATGGTCACGAGGGCTCTCCTGACACCCGGCTTTGATCGAAATGGTTGCCGCGAGCCCCCAGCCGCGCCAATAGTCTGACGATTAGGCGGCGCGCCCGATGGGCGCAAGAGCAGTGCCGGGCCGGCGCCAAAAACGCCGCGCCGATGCGGAGTTGCTGCAACACTGCGGGCAGGGTCAACCCTGGGCCGAGCGCGGCATCGGTCGGTCTGGCAGCAGGCGATGGGGCGGCTGGTGTCCATCCATGAAGGCGCGGATATTGACGATCACCGCCTCGCCCATTTCCACGCGCGCCTCCAGCGTCGCCGAGGCCATATGCGCGGTCAGCACGACGTGATTGGTCTCGGCGAGGGCCAGGAGCCGTGGATTGATACCATTGCGGTTCTCGAACACGTCGAGCGCCGCGCCGGCCAGCTGCCCGTTTTCCAGCTGCTCGATCAGCGCCGTTTCGTCCACCAGTTCGGGACGGCTGACATTGACCACATAGGCCTCGGCCTTCATTGCAGCGAGCCGCGCGGCCGAGAGAATATGATGGGTGTCGCGCGTCAGCGGGGTATGGAGCGAAACGATATCCACTGCGCTCAGCATGGCGTCGAGGTCGGGCCAATAGGTGGCGCCCAGTGGCGTTTCCACCGCCAGCGGCCTTTGCGCGCGCGAAAAATAGTGGATGGTGAGGCCGAAGGCCCGTGCCCGCTGCGCCACGGCCGTGCCGATCCGCCCCATGCCGACAATGCCCAGCGCCTTGCCGCGCAGCCGGTGTCCCAGCATCGAGGTTGGCGACCAGCCCGCCCATTGCCGGTCGCGCAGCAGCATCTGCGTGCCTTCCACCAGCCGCCGGGGCAGGGCCAGCATCAGCGCCGTGGCCATGTCCGCAGTGTCTTCGGTCAGGACCGATGGCGTATTGGTCACGGTCAGCCCGGCCGCCCAGGCCGCCTCGATATCGATATTGTCCACGCCATTGCCGAACTGGGCGATCATCCGCACGCTGGGCGGCAGCCGGGCGATGAGGTCGGCGTCGATGCGGTCGGTAATGGTGGAAACCAGGACGTCCTTGCCAGTCAGGCCGTCGAGGATATCGTCGCTGGTCAGCGCCAGATCGGCCTCGTTGACATCGGTTTCGAACAGGGTCGCCATGCGCGCTTCGATGCTCGCCGGCAGGCGCCTTGTCACCAGGATTTTGGGTTTATGCGGTGTCATGCGTTCCGAAAACAGGGCGCGCCATTCGGCGCCTTCAGTGACCATTAAGGATCATGGGCTAGTGATAGGTCAATTCCAACCCGTCTGCAAAGTGATGTTGTTTTTGCCAGCCTTCACGGGCCGCGTCCGCGCTTTTCTCCTGTGCTGTCTTGCCGGTCTGGCCGGTGCGGCCAGCTATCCGGCTCTGGCACAGGACAATCCGAGCGGCCTCAAACTGCCCCGCTTCGTCACCACCCGCTCCAATCCCATCAATGTCCGTGTCGGGCCCGGCACGCGCTACGAGATCGCCTGGAACTACAAGGTCTCCGGCGTCCCGGTCGAGATCATCCAGGAATTCGACACCTGGCGGAAGATTCGCGATGTCGAGGGCGATGAGGGCTGGGTGCATCAAAGCCTGCTCTCGGGCAATCGCGCCGGCTACGCCACCCCGCTCATGGCCAATGGCGAAGTGCTGATCCATTCCGGCAAGTCCGGCGATGCGGCAGTGCGCGCGCGGCTCGCGCCGGGCGTGCGCGTCAGCATCAGCGAATGCGATGGCAATTGGTGCAATGTCTCGGCCGCCCAGGCGGGCACGCACCAGTCTTACTCGGGCTGGGTAGCGCAGCCCGAACTCTGGGGCGTCTATCCCGACGAAGAATTCGACTGATTTTGTAATCTGCTAGCTGGCAGCCGCCAGCTCTTCGGCGGCATTGCTAAGCTGCCGCGCCAGGCGCACCGCGTCATCCTGCTTGGGGCAGGAGGCGCAATAGGTCCCCGGAAAGGCGAGGTAATCAAGGCAGCAGCCCTTGCGCGCCATGATCGCCACCTCGCGCCCGTCATGCAGGGTCAGCGTCTCGAGGCTTCCGTGCCGCTCGAGCCCCATCGCCTTGAGCCACAGGCCGCAAAGCCGGTGCTGCTCGGCCACGGTGGTCTCGGGCCGATAGTGCCTGAGCCGCACCATCAGCCCCAGCATCCGGTCGGCGAGGAGCCGCAAGGCCGGCACGCGCTTGAGCTTGGTCACGGTGTTGATCTCGGCCAGCACCCCGTCGGCCATGGCCCTCAGATCCTGTCCGGCTTGCGCGATCAGGGTTTCGAGGTCACCCTCCAGCATCGGCCCGGGCTTCAGCCGGTAGCCGTTGACATCGAGGTTCTGCCGCGCCTGCGACAAGCTCGTCACCGCCGGCAGTGCGCCATGCAGATGCACGGCGATCACCGCCAGATAGGCGGGCTGCCACATGAGATTGGTGTAGAGCCGGACGGCATAGAAGGGCTGCCCGGCCAGCGGATAGCTTGCCTCCAGCCGCTGGTAGAGCGTCGTCAGAAATTCCGTATTGTCTTGGCCCGGCGTATGCCAGCCGGGCAGGTGGCCGCCAGGCGCACCTTTGAGAAACCCCGTCGCCGCGGCGCCAAGCGCGATGAACCGCGTCAGCGCGGCGTCCTCGGCATTGGCAGCAAAGAGGTAGTTTCTGGCGGTCAATTCCGGCCTCGTCAGCTTGACTGGTTCCTAGCCGGTCCAACCGGATAAATAAAGTCATATTTGAACTCCGGATGTCTCCGGACCGCACTTCTACCCAGCCGCGCCTTTACCCTTCGCTCGTGCGCCCGGCGCAATCTGGCGCGACCGGGTCGGTCGCTCAGGGGGTCGAAATGCGAAGGCAGCTGCATCGTCTGCGCCGTGATGCGCGCGGCACCGCCGCCATCGAATTCGCCATTCTGACGCCGGTCTACCTGCTGATGCTGGCCGGCATGCTGGCCTATGGCCTCTATTTCGGCGCCGCCCATGCCATCCAGCAGCTGGCCGCCGACGCCGCGCGCACCGCGATTGCCGGGCGCGATCAGGCCGAACGCAATAGCCTCGTCGCCCGCTTTCTCGAGCGCAATGCCGGCGCCTACATGCTCATCGATCCGCGCCAGCTGGTCCATGTCATCGGCGACAGCGCCGCCGATCCCAATCAATACGAGGTCCGCCTCAGCTACGACGCGTCGCTCCTGCCGATCTGGAACCTCTATCCGCCCTTGCCGCTGCCCAGCAGCACCATCGCCTATGGCGCGACCATCCGGCGCGGCGGCATATGAAACGGGCGTGGCGCAGCTTTTGTCGCGACGAGCGCGGCAATATGGCGGTGCTCTTTGCCTTCGGCTTTACCCTCTCCGCCCTGGTGTCGGCCGTGGCGGTGGATGCGGCTGCGCTCTATCACGAGCGCCGGCTGCTGCAGGCCGGGGTCGACCTGGCGGCCATCTCGGCGGCGGCCGATCCCTCCCGCGCCGCCGAGATCGCCCAATCCGTACTGGCCGGGGCACGGCTCCTCGCCCCGGCTGGTATGGACGGCCTCGTCGTCACGCCCGGCCATTACGATCCATCCCGCCCCGATATCGGCAGCCGCTTCACGCCCTCCGGCATGCCGGTCAATGCAGTTGCGGTCCGGGTCGAGCGTACCGGCACGCTTTATTTCGCCAGTGGGCTCGTGCCGATCCCCATTGTCGGCGCCCAGGCGGTGGCCACCGTCTCGCCCCAGGTTTCCTTTTCCATCGGATCGCGCCTCGCCAGCCTCAATGGCGGGCTCGCCAATGCCATCCTGTCGCGTCTCCTGGGCACGACCATATCGCTGTCCGTCCTCGACTATCGGGCGCTGGCCGAAACAAAAGTGGATGCCTTCGACTTTCTCGCCGCCCTGGGTCAGGAAATGGGCATCACGGTTGGCACCTATGGTGACGTGCTGGCCGTCAAGGCCGACGCCGGCAAGGTCGCCGCGGCGCTGGCAGCGCTGAGCGCGGGCCCGGTGCGCACCACGCTCCAGGCGGTGGCCGGAGGCGGCAGCGGCAGGGCCATTCCGCTCGCATCGCTCCTCTCTCTCGGCACTCTCGGCGACCTCCGGCTGGGCAGCGAGGGGCGACCCAGAATTGCCCTGACCGCGCTCGAAATCCTCTCCGCCGCCGCAGCCCTCGCCGAGGGCGATCGCCAGGTCTCGCTCAATCTTGGCGCCGGCGTCCCCGGTCTGGTGTCGCTCCGGCTCGATCTGGCTGTGGGCGAGCCGCCCCAGGGCGCCGGCTGGTTCGCCATCGGTCCCGTAGGCACGGCTGTGCGTACCGCGCAACTACGCCTGCGCCTGCGCGCGCAATTGCTGGGCGGTCCCATCCTGCTCGGCGCCGGTGTCCGTCTGCCGCTCTGGCTCGACCTCGCCCCGTCCGAGGCGCGCGTCGCCGCCGCTACCTGTCCCTCCCCCTCCGCCCCCCATGGCAGCGCCACGATCAATGTCCGCCCCGGTCTCCTGCGTCTGGGCCTGGGCGACCTCAATGACGCCGCGCTTGTCAACTTCGGTACCAGCCCGCCGCAGTCACCGGTCGATCTCGTCAATGTCCTCCTGCTCAAGATCACCGGGACCGCCCTGGTCGAACTGGCCCAGTCGGCACCCGTGCCGGTCACCTTTTCCTCGGTCGAAATCGCGGCGGGCCTGCAAAAGACCGCTCGCACCACGACCCCCGTCTCCTCCCTTGCCGGATCATTGCTGGGTGAGCTCGATATCACGGTCAACGTGCTGGGGCTTGGTCTGGCCTCGCCTTCCGTAATTGCCAAAGCCCTGCGCGATCTGCTGGCCCCACTGGCACCCACGCTCGACCAGACCATCATCGGCACGCTTGGCGCCTTGGGCCTCGGCATCGGCGAGGCCGATATTCGGGTCTATGGCGTGCGCTGCGACCATGCCGTTCTGGTCGGATAGCCACAGGGCTACGGCAAACGTCACGCCGCACACTTCTCCCCCTTCCGCCTACGCTCATCCCCCGCTAGTCTGATGCACGTACATCTGGGAGGATTGCGCCTATGAACGGCAAGCGCCTCGGTATCGGCTTCATCGGTACCGGCAATATTTCGTCGGCCTATTTGAAGGCTATTCTGGGCAAGGACGGCATGCCCGGCTTCGGCGTTCTCGACGTCAAGGGCCTAGCCGATATGCGCGAGGAGGCCGCAAGCGCCCGTGCCGCTGAATTCGGCCTCAAGGCCATGAGTGTCGACGCATTGCTGGCCGATCCGAAGATCGACCTTGTCGTCAATCTCACCATCCCCCGCGCCCATGTCGAGGTCGGCCTCAAATGCCTGGCCGCCGGCAAGCACGTCTATTCCGAAAAGCCGCTCGGCATCACCTATGCCGAAGGCCGCAAGCTGCTCGACGCCGCCAATGCCGCCGGCCTCAGGATCGGCTCGGCCCCCGACACCTTCCTCGGCGGTGCACACCAGCAGGCGCGCGCCGTGGTCGATAGCGGCGCGCTCGGCCAACTCGTGGGCGGCACGGCCTTCATGCTCTGCCCCGGCCATGAAAGCTGGCACCCCGATCCGGCCTTCTATTACGATATCGGCGGCGGTCCCATGCTCGACATGGGCCCCTATTACATCACCGACCTCGTCAATCTCCTGGGCCCCGTCGCCCGCGTCTCGGCCATGTCCTCGCGTCTGCGGACCGAACGCACCATCACATCCGAGCCCAAGAAGGGCCAGGTCATGCCGGTGCATATCGACACCCATGTCACCGGCGCGCTCGGCTTTGCCAATGGCGCCATCGTCCAGATCGGCATGAGCTTCGACGTGGCGGCCCACCGCCACGTGCCGCTCGAACTCTACGGCACCGAGCAGAGCCTCATCGTCCCCGATCCCAACTTCTTCGGCGGCGAGGTGGAGTTGCGCAAGCGCGGTCGCGACGAGCAGTGGACCCCGGTCAGGATCGAGCAGCCCTATGCCGACGGCAATTACCGCTCGCTCGGTGTCGCCGACATGGCGGCGGGCATTCTCGACAACCGCCCGCACCGCGCCAATGGCGATCTGGCCCTGCATGTCCTCGAAGTCATGGAAGCATTCGAACATGCCGCTCGCGACGGCCGCACGGTCGATATCAAGACCCCGGTCACCCGCCCCGCGCCGCTGGCCGAAAGCCTAGTGGATGGCCGGCTCGCCTAGCGGCCTGCCTGCCTACCAGTACCAGCCCAGCGCTGCGGCAGCTTCGGGGTTGAAATAAAGCGTCACCACCACGTCATTGGCGGGGTCGGTGACGCCATCGGCATACTGGCGCTGCACCAGGGTGATGGTCTCCGCCGCCGCGTCGGCGCCCTGATACACATAATCGAAACAGTCGCTGTTTTCCTCGGGCGTCACGGTGTTGCGAATTTCCTGCCGGAGCGCCTCCAGCGCCCGCCCCTCGATCGACTTGCCATCGCCGCGCTCGAAGGCGCGCACCGAGGGGATCCAGTCAAAGCCCGTTTCGCAGATATACCGCTCGTCCCGGAATGCGCCGTGATCGACAAAGGAAATGTCGACATCTTCGCTCCAGGGATTGGAAATCTCATAGGTGGCGGCGTCGCCCTCGATGGCAAGATAGATATCGGACCAGGCGCAATTGCCGTCGTCTTCCTGGTAGCACCAGCGCTCGGCGCCCATCATCAGCGTCGCGACGTCCTCGATATGCATCAGCTTGCCGGTCTTCATGCGGTCCACCACCGCCTGGCTTGGCGTATCGAAGGCAAGGCCATGGAGTGTGCCGGCAAGCAGCAGGACGACTGAAAGGGCTGGCAGGCGCATGAAGATCCCTCCCGAGGATCGACCCTAATCTAGCGCAGCCAGGCTCTTCCCGAAACCCGGCACTTGACGGCGGTGCTATTATGTAACAATAAAAGTTACATGAAACGATCGAGCCGCCTGTCCATTGCCCTTCATGCCCTCGTGCATCTGCATGCCCAGCCGGGCAAGTCGCTGACCTCCTCGGCGCTGGCCACCTGTCTCATGACCAATCCGGTCGTCGTGCGGCGCATTCTGGGCGAATTGCGCGAGGCGGGCATTGTCGAGGCCAGCAAGGGCCCGAACGGGGGCTGGACCCTGTCGCGCCCGGCATCCGGCATCACCCTGCAGCAGGTCTATGCGGCCATGGGAGAGCGTCTCCTGCTGCGCACCGAAAGCGATCCGGGCGACAGGACCTGCGCCATCGTGCGCTCCGTCGACCGGGTCATGAGCGATTTTCTCGACGATGCCGAGGCCTTGCTCGCCGCGCGCCTCGCCCGGGTAACGCTCCGCGACATCGCAAAGGACGCCATGGGCAAGGATTTCCCCGCCCTCGTCTGAACCCATAACCCGTTGCGGGCACCAGCCGGCAGCCCCTGGGTGCCGAAGGCTGCTGCTCGCCATGATCCAAGGAGATAAAATGCAGGACGTCATCATCATCGGCGGCAGCTTTGCCGGCCTCACCGCCGCCATGCAGTTGGGCCGCGCCCGCCGCAAGGTCACGGTGCTCGACACCGGCCTCAACCGCAACCGCTATGCCCAATATGCGCATAATATCTTCGCCCAGGACGGCACCCCGCCGGCTGACCTTCTGCGGGTCGCCCGCGCCCAGGTCGCTTCCTATCCCACGGTCCGGTTCGTCAACGCCAGGGCGACCACGGTTTCCGGCGAGCCGGACGATTTCACGGTCACCAATGCCGAGGGTGAAACCATTTCCGGCCGCCGCCTGATCCTCAGCTACGGCATTGTCGACGACTTCCCTGCCATTCCCGGCTTTGCTGAAAGCTGGGGCAAGACCGTCATTCACTGCCCTTTCTGCCATGGCTACGAAGTGGCCGGCAAACCATGGGGCCTGCTCTATTCCTCCCCCATGTCCCTGCATGGTCCGACGCTCTACGCAAACTGGACTGACGACATCACTCTCATCCTCGATGGCCATGAGATCATCGACGCGGAGCGCCACAAGCTCGAAAAGCGCGGCGTCAGCATTATCGACGGCAAGCTGGCCGCCATCTCTCAGCAGGACGGCCGCATCAGCAGCGTCACCATCGAGGATGGGTCCGAGATTGCGCTTTCCGCGCTCTATGCTCATCCCCGCAACCGGCCCTCTGCCGACCTGCACGCCCAGCTCGGCCTCGACATGAAGGACACCCCCACCGGCACCATGGTGGCCGTCGGGGATATGCAGGCTGCCTCCCGCCCCGGCATCTTCGCCGCCGGCGACCTCGCCACCGGCATGCATTCGGTCACCTTCGCAAACTACGCCGGCTCCATGGCCGCCATGGGCGCGCTGCAATCGATGATGGTGTGACTCTGGCCTGTCATTAGGCCCCCTTCTCCCCTTGTGGGAGAAGGTGCCCGAAGGGCGGATGAGGGGGTACGACCCCTACCGCAGCCACCCCTGCGGCCGCGGGTGCAGTTCCATCTGTCCGCCCTTGGTCGCCTCGTCGATCGCCGCGATCTCTTCGTCGGAAAGATCGAGATTGTTGAGCACGCCCAGATTGTCCTTGAGCTGGTCGAGCGTCCTGACCCCGATCAGCGCCGAGGTCATCTCCTTGCGCCGCAGCACCCAGGAGAGCGCCAGCTGCACCATGGACTGCCCGCGTGCCCGCGCGATCTCGCCCACCTTGTCCACCGCCTCGAGCACCCGCGGTTCGATATGGCTGGCCCGCAGCGTGCCATTGGGATTGTCCCCGCGCGATCCTGCGGCCTGGCCCGAATTGTATTTGCCCGACAAGACGCCCTGCGCCAGCGGCGAAAAGGCAATGACCCCGATCCCTAGTTCCCCGCAGGCATCGATCGTATGGTCGTTCTCGATCCAGCGGTTGATCATCGAATAGCTCGGCTGATGGATGGTCGTCGCTACCCCCATCTCCTTCAAGATTCGGTGCGCCTCGCGCGTCTGCGCCTCGGGATAGGATGAAATGCCGACATAGAGCGCCTTGCCCGATTTCACCGCATGGGCCAGCGCCCCCATCGTCTCCTCGAGCGGCGTGTCCGGGTCGAAACGGTGCGAATAGAAGATGTCGACATAGTCGATCCCCATGCGCTTGAGGCTCTGGTCAAGGCTGGCCAGCAGGTATTTCCGGCTCCCCCATTCGCCATAGGGCCCCGGCCACATATTGTAGCCCGCTTTGGTGGAAATGATCATCTCGTCGCGATAAGGCCGGAAGTCGCGGGCCATGACCTGCCCAAAAAGCTCTTCCGACGATCCGGCCGGCGGGCCGTAATTGTTGGCGAGGTCGAAATGGGTGACGCCCTGATCGAAGGCATAGCCCAGGATTTCCATGGCGCTCGGATAGTCCCGCGTGCCCCCGAAATTCTGCCACAGCCCCAGGCTCACCACCGGCAGCTTCAGGCCCGATTTGCCCGAGCGGCGGTATTGCATCGTGTCATAGCGCGCGTTGTCCGCCCGATAGGTCATGGTTCTCTCCAGTGATATGGCTGTGGCCGCCCGTGACGCCGGGCCCGGCCGGTGGTATGAGCGGCGGGAAATGACCGCGCCCCGCTCTATGTCCGACCCCACTCTGCCCCAGCCCCATCATCCATACAAGGTGATGGCGCTCTATAAATTCGCCACGCTCCCCGATGCCGAAGTGCTCAAGGGCCCGCTGGCCCAATTCTGCTGCGCCCATGGCATCAAGGGCACGCTGATCCTGGCACCCGAGGGCATTAACGGCACCGTTGCCGGCGCGCCCGCAGCCATCGATAAGCTGGCCGACTATCTCTTCGTCTCCGGCCCCTTCGGCAGCCGCCTTGATGGCGCCGAGCTGAAATATTCCTTTGCCGATGCCGCGCCTTTCCTGCGCATGAAGGTCCGCCTCAAGCCCGAAATCGTCACCCTGCGCGCCCCCGAGGCCGACCCATCCAAGGCCGTCGGCACCTATGTCGAGCCCGAGGACTGGAATGCCCTGATCGAGCGCAACGACGTCGTCCTCGTCGACACCCGCAACGACTACGAAGTGGGCCTGGGCACCTTTCAGCGCGCGCTCGATCCGGCGACCGCCAATTTCACCGAGTTCAAGGACTACGTGGCCAATAATCTGGACCCGGCGCGCGACAAGAAGGTTGCCATGTTCTGCACCGGGGGCATCCGTTGCGAGAAGGCGTCGTCCTACCTCCTGAGCCAGGGCTTCGAAGAGGTTTTTCATCTCAAGGGCGGCATCCTGAAATACCTCGAAATAGTGCCGGAATCCGAAAGCCGGTTTGCCGGCGAGTGCTTCGTCTTCGACGAGCGCGTCTCGGTCGGCCATGGGCTCGAACTGGGCACGGCCACCCTCTGCCGCGCTTGCCGCCATCCCCTGACCGAGGCCGATCGCCGCCATCCCGATTACCACGAGGGTGTCAGCTGTCCCTATTGCAGGGACGACGCCGCCAAGCACCAGTCCGCCGCCGAGCGCCAGCGCCAGATGGACCTGGCCCAGAGACGCGGCGGCACTCATCTGGGCGACGACGCCATGAGCGAAGCCGAACGCCGCCGGCAGGCCAAGAAGCAGCAGGCCGAGCGCTCGCGACTGGCGAACAGGCCCTAAGCGGCGCGCGGCTCGATAATGTCGAGGTCGGCTGCGATTTCGCGCCGGCGCTCCATCAGGTCGTATTCAATTTGCAACGACAGGAAGAAGCCTTCGGAAACGCCGAAATAGCGCGCCATGCGCAAATCGGTGTCCGCGGTAATGCCGCGTTTGCCCAACACGATCTCATTGATGCGCCTGGGGGGCACATGGATACCCCGCGCCAGGGCATTCTGGCTCAGCGCCATCGGCCTGAGAAAATCCTCGAGCAGGATTTGCCCTGGGTGAGGGTTGGGTAGCAGGTCGTCAATGGTAGTCGACGATTTCGACATCGCGCGGTCCTCCTTCTTCCCAGACGAAACAGATGCGCCACTGGTCATTGACGCGGATGCTCCATTGGCCTTGTCGATTGCCTTTGAGCGCTTCGAGCCTGTTGCCCGGCGGGATTCGCAGGTCGCCAATAGCGCGCGCTGCATGCAGCAGACGCAGTTTGCGCAAGGCTATGGATTGAATGTCGGAGGGCAGCTTTCTGCTGCGCCGTCCCTCCCAGATCATCTGTGTTTCTGAATCGGAGAAACTTTGGATCATCTCGCAACATAACGTATCGCGTTATATAACGCAATGCGTTATGCGCCAGTTGACGTATCGACATCGCCAATGGCTCGGGCGATAGAGAACGAATAACCGAACCTCGCATAAGCCTTTCCGATGGACCTCGATCAGCTTCGCACCTTTGACCGTATCGTCCGCGACCAGTCCTTCACTCGGGCCGCGGCCCATCTCAACATTACCCAGGCCACTGCCTCCATGCGGATCAGGGCGCTGGAACATTTGCTGGGCGTGACGCTTTTCGTGCGCGGTCGCACGGTAACGCTAACCGACCAGGGCATGACGTTTCTCCCTTTCGCCCGCCGCATCATCGGTACGGCCCAGGAAGGGCGCGAAGCCCTGCGCCGGGTCGAGCGCGGCCGCGTCTCCATCGCCTCGCTGCGCACGCTGGTTTCCCCGCTGATCACCGAAAGCCTTCTGCGCTTCCAGGAAAAATACCCCGCCGTCGATGTCGTCGTACGCGAGGGGCGCCAGGCCCAGATTGCCGCCATGCTGCATGAGCGCGAGGTGGAAATGGGCATCCTGTGCTGGCCCAATATAGACCCGCTGGTCGTCGATCTCGAGCCGCTCATCATCATGCGCGAGCACGTACCGCTCGTCGTCTCGCCCGAGGTTGCGGCAAGGCTCTCATCCCAGCCGACAATTGATGAAGTGCTGGCCCTCGTGCCCCGGGTCATCGCCCTGCGCTGGTGGCAGGCCGATCCCGAGCGCGCCGCAGCCCTTGTGCGCCTGGCGCAGACCAGTGTCGAATTGCCCACCGGGCCTGCCCGCCGCCTGGCGCTCAAGGGTGAAGGCCTTGGCTTTTTCGTCAATTCAGCCGTGGAGGAAGACGTCAAGGCTGGTCGCCTCGTCGAAATCGCCCCCATCGATTTCGAGCCGCTGCATCGTGACACCGCCATGGTAGTGCGCAATCCGGCGGTTCTGGAGCGGCCCATGCTGGCCGACTTCGTTCGCGAGATCGCCCGCGAATGTGCCCGGGTCGGCGAGATTGTCGACGATCGTCTCGATCAGGTTCAGTCGAGCAACCCCGCCCCCCGCTCCGCCGCGAGCGCACGCTAGGCGCTGCCCATGGCCCGGCGCGTAGGCGCCATCCCTGCTGCGACAATCTGTTTGCCCCCGGAAACGCCAATTGGCTTGAGCCGGCAGAAAGGCCGGGCTATCGAAAAGGGGTGAGCATCAAGGCCAACAGCATCGCTCGGTCCATGATCCGCGAAACGGGTATCGCCGTCGCGGTGCTTGCCATTTACGTGTTGACCCTGCTGCTTCCGCTGCACCAGGCAGCGGGCCTGCAGCGCGACCTCAATGCGCTCGGCTTTGCCACACTCGACAGCTGGTCCATATGCCAGCCCATGGCGCAGGACGATAACGGCGGCAAGGATGCCGCCGCGGCGCTGACCTGTCCGGTCACCGGCGTCGCCAAGCACCAGCTGGCCGCCGTACTGCCGCCGGTTCTCATTGTCGAGCCGCCCACCACTGCCGACACCATTGCCTTCGCGCATACTCTGGTGCCGCCCGCACCCATCCTGCCCGATCATGTCGGGCAATCCCGCGCGCCTCCTGTCACGGCCTGATTTTTTTGCTTTCCAGCCCGGCATGTCCGCCGGAAATCAGACCTATATTCGACTGGAGATCACCCATGATCCGCTCTTTTGCACGCGCCGCTTTGGCCGCCACGACGCTCGCCACCCTTGCCGCGCCCGCTCTCGCCCATTCGACCCTCGAAGTTCAGGAGGCCACCATCGGCTCGGGCTACAAGGCGGTCCTCCGCGTCCCCCATGGCTGCGGCACCGAGGCCACCCACACCGTCCGCGTCCAGATTCCCGAGGGCTTCTTTGCCGTAAAGCCGATGCCCAAGGCGGGCTGGACCCTCGAAACCGTCACCGGTCCCTACGAGAACACCTATCTCAACCACGGCACCGAAGTGACCGAAGGCGTCAAGGAAATCGTGTGGTCGGGTGGCAACCTGCCCAATGAATGGTACGACGAATTCGTCTTCCGCGGCACCTTTGCCGATACGCTCGAACCCGGCCCTTTCTATTTCCCTGCCATTCAGGAATGCGCCAATGGCGAGGAAGCCTGGATCGACGTGACCGGTGCCGAAGGCGCCGACATGCCGGCCCCCAGCGTCGAACTCGTCCCCGCTTCCGGCGGCCACGGCCACTGACGCAGTGCAGGCGGGGCCATGGTCCCGCCTGCTCGTCCTCGCCGGGAGACAGGGATGAAATCGCTCTTCGCACACCTATGGGCCGTCGCGCTTCTTGCCGTGCTGGCGCTCGGCACGGCCGCACCCGCCTTTGCCCATGCCCAGCTGCTGACCACCATGCCAGCAGCGAATGCCATCGTCGCCGATCCGCCGCCGACGGTCACGCTGGGCTTCAACGAACCGGTCAGCCCCCTCGTCATCACTCTCGTTTCACCCGATGGCGCCACGACCGATCTCACCACCGCCGCCACCAGCGGCGAGACGTTGGTCGTGCCTCTGCCCGATAGCCTGGGGCAGGGCACCCATGTGCTGAGCTGGCGCGTCGTCTCGGTCGATGCCCATCCCATTGCCGGCGCGTTGGTCTTTTCCATCGGCACGGCAACCGGCGCCGTCCGCCCCGACCAGGCCACAACATCGAGCGCCACCAGCACGCTCCTCTGGGCCAGCAAGCTCGTCCTTTTTTCCGGCCTTTTTCTGGGCCTCGGCGGCGCCATCTTCTCAGCCGTCGCGCCTATGCCCAACCGGCTGCGACCGCTTGTCGTCGGCTGCCTTGGCCTGGGCCTCGTCGCCGCCCCGATGAGCCTTGGCCTTCACGGCGCCGACGCGCTGGGCCTCGATCCCGGCGCCATCCTCTCGCCCTCCGCCTGGAGTGCCGCCTGGTCCACCAGCTACGGTCTCACCGTGCTGGTGATCGCCGCAAGCATCGTCCTAGGCCTTGTCGGCCTGCTGATCTTCCCCCCGCTTGCCTTCATCGCCTGGCCCCTTGCGGCCCTGTCCCTGGCGCTGAGCGGCCATGCCGGCGCCGCCGCACCGCAAGCACTGACCCGCACGGCCGTCACGCTCCATGCCGCCGGCATCCTCTTCTGGGCCGGAGCGCTGCTGCCGCTCCTCTTCGCCCTGCGCGACAAAAGCCCGACCCCCGATGCCGCCCTCGCCCGCTTCTCGCGCCTCGTCCCCTATGCCGTCCTTGCCATCCTCGCCTCTGGCATCGTGCTGGCCGTGGTGCAATTGGGCCCGCCCGGCGCCGCCTGGCTCACGCCCTATGCCTATATCCTCGCCGCCAAGCTGGCGCTCCTTGCCATCCTCTTCGCCCTCGCCGCCTGGAACCGTCTTCGCCTCACCGGCCCGACCCTTGCCGGCGACGCCACGGCCCGCCACCGCCTGCGCCTCTCCATCGCGATCGAGCTGGTCCTGATCCTCATCATCCTTGCCCTCGCCGCCGGCTGGCGCTTCACCGCGCCGCCCCGCGCCATCGCCGCCGCCGAGGCGGTGCTGGCAACGCCCGTCCATGCCCACGCCATGGACGATAGGGTCACGGCCGATATCGTCGTCACCCCCGGTCACGCCGGACCGGTCGACATCGAAATCACCGTCACCGACATTGCCGGCGAACCCCTGACGCCCGCCTCGGTCGATCTCACCTTTTCCGCCCCCGCCCTCGGCATCGAACCCATCAAGTCGTCCGCACAATTCGTGGACGGCGTCTGGCGCATCGCGGGCCAGACCATTCCGCTTCCCGGCCTCTGGGAAATCACCCTCGACATCCGCATCGATCGCTTCACGCTTTCGCGCATCGGCACCGACATCACCCTTCAATGAAAGGCACGATCATGTCCCTCCGTCCCCTCCTCTTGGCCCTCGCCATGGCCACCGCGCTCTCGTCCGTCCTGCCCGCCTCGGCCCAGGACAGCCATGCCGGCCACGCCGCCGCGAGCCCCATCACCGTGGGCAATATCGAAATCACCGCGCCCTTCACCCGCGCCACCCTGCCCAATGCGCCCGTCGCGGGCGGTTTTTTCACCCTCACCAATATCGGCGCCGAGGATGATCGCCTCCTCGACGCCACCTCCGATATCGCCAGGGACGGCCAGATCCATGAAATGGCCATGCAGGGCGACGTCATGAAGATGCGCCAGCTCACCGACGGCCTCGTCATTCCCGCCGGCGAAACCGTGGTGCTCGAGCCGGGCGGCTATCACCTCATGTTCATGGGGCTCAATCAGGCTCTGGTCGAAGGCGAGACTGTTTCGGTCACGCTCACCTTCGAAAAGGCTGGCGACATTACAATCGATCTGCCCGTTGCCGGCACCGCCGCCGATGCGCCGGCCGGCCATATGGGGCATTGACCATGTCGCTCTCGCACCTGCGCACAATACTCTGGACCCTGGTCGCCGTCGCAGCGCTCGGGGCCACCGGGCTTTATGTCTATACCACCATGGCCCGCCCCACCCAGGTCGTGGGCCTGGGGCAGGGCGACTACCAGCTGGCCACGGCCGCCGGCGCGCCGTTTTCGCGTGAAACCCTGGTTGGCAAGCCCTCCATGGTCTTTTTCGGCTTCACCCATTGCCCCGAAGTCTGCCCCACCGCGCTGGCCGAAATGGCCGCCTGGTACGAGGCGCTGGGCGAGGAAGCCCGTGATCTTGATGCCTATTTCATCACCGTCGATCCCGAGCGCGACACCGCCGCGGTCGTCGGCGACTATGTCAGCTGGACCGGTCGCGTCACCGGCGTCACCGGCACGCCCGAAGAGGTCGAAAAGGCTACGAAATCCTGGGCCGTCTATGCCGAAAAGGTCCCGCTCGAAGGCGGCGACTACACCATGGACCACACCGCCTCGGTCTTTCTCGTCAATGCCGAGGGGCAGTTCGAAGGCACGATCGCCTATCGCGAAAGCACGGACACGGCCATCGCCAAGCTGCGGCGGCTGATCGCAGGATAAGGCAATATCCGGGGCGGCTGATCTCAGCCGCCCATGAACCGCTCCATGCGGAAGGGCGAAATGTCGATGGCCGTGGCCTCGCCGGTCATGGCCTTCGCCAGCAGTTCGCCGGTGGCCGGTCCCAGCGTGAAACCGTGATGCGCGTGGCCGATGCCGACGAACAGGCCTGCATGGCGCGGCGCCTTGCCGATGATCGGCATCATGTCGGGCGTGCAGGGCCGCGCCCCCTTCCAGGGCTGCGGATCGAGCCTGTCGCCCAGGGGAAACAGTTCGCGCGCCGCCTTTTCCGCCTTGCCCAGCTGGATCGGCGTCGGCGCCGCGTCGCGTTCGGCAAATTCGGCCCCGGTGGTGATGCGGATGCCGCGCGCCATCGGCGCCATGGCATAGCCCACTTCCGGATCGAGCAGCAGGTGGTTGAGCCTGGCGCTGCCGGATGTTCCGTAATGCATGTGATAGCCGCGCTTGACGAAAAGCGGCAGCCGGTAGCCGAGCGGTTCGAGCACATCCGGCGCCCATGGCCCGAGCGCGATCACCGCCTGGTGGGCTCGCAAAGTCTGTCCCTCGACTTCGGTGCGCCAGCCCGTGCCGTCGGGCACGAGGCCCTTGGCTGCGCCACGCCGGAATGTTCCGCCCAGCTTGGTGAACAGCGCGAAATACTGCGCCACCAGCGCGCCGGGATCCTTGACGGTCCAGGGATCGGTCCAGTGGATCGCCCCGGTCAGCCCACCCATGAGGTCCGGTTCGATCGCCTTCAGCGCCGGCCAGTCGAGCACTTCAAAGCCGATGCCGAACTGGTCGTGGTCACCTTCGGCCTTGCGCACTTCCTTATCGAGCTTTTCGGGCGTCCTGAACGCCAGGTGCCAGCCATAGCGCGAGATCAGCTTCTCCGCCTCGGGCCCGGCCGCGGCGATCAGGTCGGCATGGGTGATGATCGAGCGGCCGATCAGCGGCGCATAGCTCTGCACCACCTTGCGATAGTGCTCGGGCGAGGATTGCCACCAATAGCGCAGCAGCGGCGGCGCCAGCCGGGGCAGGGCGAGCGGCTCGTAGCGTGCCGCGGTGCTCAGATGCAGACCCACCTGCAGCAGGGTCTGCAGGTCACGTGGAAACGGATGTGGCCGCACCCCCTCGCGCTGGATGATCCCGGCATTGCCGAAACTGGTCTCGTGACCCGGTTCGCTCCTGTCGATCAGGGTAACGCCGCGGCCCCGCCGCAGGAGATGAATTCCGGTGGCGATGCCGACAATGCCCGCTCCAAGGATGATGACGTCGTCCATAGTTCCTCTGCAACCATTGCCACGTTTTATAAGTTACGCCCTCAAGTCTAGCAGTACTCGAATGGTATTTCCTGCCATCCGGCGGCTTATAGATAGAATAAATCGAATATTTTACAGAATATACAAATTTTACTGCAATTTTATTCGAAGGAGCGCGGAGCATGCGGGAAATCCCAGCGACCACGCCGATAATGAGCTGAACATCTAACCAGCCTAACCCCGGATCGAAACCGATCCAAGTGTGGTCATTGGACCCGGCATGCCCCCGCTCCCGCTTTTGAAGAGGAGAGCGAAAGTCATGCGAATTCAATCCCGAATTTCGGCCCTCGCCTTTGCGGCGGCCATTCTCGCCACCCCGCAACTGGCCTTTGGCCAGATCAGCCTGGGCGTCAATCTCGGCGGCAATTCTGACAATGGTGGTCTCGGACTTGGGGCCGGGGTCGATCTGGGAATCGGGGATACCAACGTCAATGTCGATGCCGGCGTGGGCGTCGGTGGCGACAGCCTGGTTGATGCCGATGTCGACATCCGCAGCAATTCCTCCGGCAACAATGGCGGCGGTCTCAATGTCGGGGCGGAGGTGCTGGGCAATGACCGTGCGGTCGGCGTCAGCGTTGGGACTGGCACGCGCAATACAGGCAATGGCGGCAATCTCGGCGTCGATGCCACAGTGCTGGGCGACGATGGTCTTGTCGATGCCGATGTGACCCTTGGCAATGGACGGACGACCGGGGGCACCGCCAATCCGCGCCCGTCTCAGCCTGCGCTCGGCGTTCGGGTCTCTGCTCTCGATGATGCGGCCCGCGTCGAGGCCCTGATCGGCCAGATCGACGATCCGCAACTCGCAGGAGCCGATCTTGACGACCTCATCGACGACACGCGGGTCTCGATCGTCGCGCTTGCCGACATTCTCGGCGAAGACGAGGTCGATGACATCAGGGCACGGGTTGAACTGGGCGGCGCCGGCCGCGAGGAACTCCTTGCCGCCATAGACGCCAGCGTCGAACTCGGCTCGATTCTCGACCGTCAGGGGCTTGGGGCAGGCGACGTGATTTCGCTGTCGGTCAGTTCCGACGGCAGCGCCGAGCTGCTCGTGGTCGATCTCGATATCGGTCTGGCCTCCGCCGATGATGCTGGCGAGGACGCCACCGACCTCTCCAACCTCGCCGATCTCGACATCGATCTGCTCACCGATGACGAGCTGGCGCAAATCGACCTGGCACTCCTGCCGAACGAACAGCAGCGGCTCGATGCGGTGATCCGCCTCCTCGGTGGCAGCGATGCCGATGCGAGCGCCGGCGACGACTTCGAACTCGTGGCGGTCGATGCGCTCCTCGGCGAACAGTCCTTGGCCGACCTCGACGCCATTCTGGGCGGCGAGGACAGCGAAACCGTGCTTGTTACCGCTGATCTTCTGGGCATTCTGGATGATGCCGGCCTTTCCCCCGAAGCGGTGATCGGCCTCGACACGCGCCCCGACCGACCGACCCGCGTCTTCGTCAATACCGGTCTGGGCGAAAACGGCACCCTGGTGGGCGATCTCGTCAATGTCGATCTCAGCATCGGCACGGGGTCGATTGGCTCGGGCGATGACGGCTCCGGCAATGGCGGCGGAAACGGCAATGGCGACGGCGGCAACGGCGATGGCGGCAACGGCGACGGTGGCAACGGCGACGGTGGCACCGGCGGCAACGGCAACGGCGACGGTGGTTCCGGCAACGGTGATGGCGGTAATGGCACGGGCGGTAACGGCGGCGGCAACACCGGCGGTGACGGCACGCCCGGCGGTGGTACCGGCACGCCTGGCGGCGGAAACGGAACGCCTGGTGGTGGTAACGGTACGCCCGGCGGCGGTACCGGCGGCAATGGCGGTGTGGCCGGCATTGGCGGCAATGCCAATATGCCTGCGGCGCTCGCGCCCGCCAATATTGTCGTGGCGGAAGTCAGCTGCGAGGCCGGCCTTGTTGCGCTGGGCATGACGCAAGCCCCGGTTCCATCGGACCTTGCCAGCGTTGACGACCTCGCGCTCGTCGCCATCACCGGCTGCATCCAGACCCTGCGTCAGGATGAACTGGCGGCTCTCCGCGACGCGGTAGAGGCCCAGCCCGAAATCCGCATGCAGGTCGATAGTGCGGGTCTCGCCCTCGACGATCTGGTGGGCGGCGTGCTCGAAAACGGCACTCTCACCCTCTATTTCGATACCGAGACAAGTACTGCTGCCTGATCGGCGTCTGACAGGAACGGCCGCCGCGCCCCGGCGCGGCGGTCTTTTCGCGCCGGCCTTCCGTCACGACACAGCCGCGGCCATCCGTTTTTGCTGGTCGACATAGCCCAGGGTGCTGTCGGGCACTTCCGCAGCCAGCCATTCCCGAAACAGTCTCAGCTTCCTCGTCTCCCGCCGTCCCGTCGCCGTGGCAAGGAAATAGCCGCGCTCACCCTTGACCGGCTTGTCGAACGGTCGTGCCAGCCGCCCGTCGCTGACGGCATCGGCCGTCATCATGTCCGCCGCCAACAGCACGCCCTGTCCGGCAATGGCCGCATCGAAGGCCAGTGATGCGTCAGAATAGACCGGCCCGGACAACGTCATGGCGGGGTCGAGGCCGGCATGCGCCAGCCATAGCGGCCAGTCGAGCATGCTGGTCTGGTCCGCGATCACCGGCACATGCCGCAGGTCCTCGCCGCGACGCAGCCGCTGGAGCAGCATCGGCGAACAGACCGGCTGGAACTCCTGTCCCCCGATCAGGCTCACCTTCACGCCGGGCCAATGTCCTTCGCCATAGCGGATGCCGCAGTCGATATCAGGCCGGCCAAGGTCCAGCACGGCGCCCGTCACCGTCAGCCGCACCTCGATATCCCTATGCAGCGCCGAAAACTTGTTCACCCGCCAGATCAGCCAGCGCGAGGCGAAGACGCTGCCCACCGTCACGTTGAGCACGCCCTCCTGCGTCCCGCTGAGGCCGGCAAGCCCGTCCTGCAATTGCGTGAACCCGGCCGATAGCTGCGGCAGTACCTGGGCCAGCACCGGCAACGGCTTGAGCCCCTGCGGCGTGCGCGCAAAGAGCTCCAGCCCCAGCCGCTCCTCGGCCCGCCGCAGGTGCTGGCTCACCGCGCCCACCGTCACCCCCAGCTCCTCAGCCGCTGGTGCCAGCGCGCCGCGCCGCGCCACGATCTCGATGGCGCGAAGCGCATTGAGGGGAATGGGAAAGGCTTTGCTCATATAGATTTTCTATAGCGCTACGTAGAGCTTGTCCATTGCAGCACGGCGGCTCCAAGGCCATTATGACGCCATAACAGCCCATTTCGTTTCCTTAGGAGACACAAAATGTCCATCCTGGCCCGCCTTCTGGCGTGGCTCGGCCGCACCCGCGTGCGCCCCACGCCCCATCCCGACTGCATGACCGTCCACGACTGGGCCGATCTGCCGCCGCACCATCCGCGCTGCAACTGAGCATTATTCGCAGATCTGCGCCGTACAGGTCTGCCCGTGGCACCCGAGGTCAAGATGCAGGTGATCCTCGTGTTCGGCATTGGCCTCAGGCCCGAGCACGGTGGTAAACCGACCGCAGGCCGCGCCATGCGCCTGCCGCAGCAGCCGGCCTTCCGGTGCGGTGGCCGGCATCCAGTCCGCCTCGACCGCAATGGTCCGCCCATCTGCCAGCGTAAAGCCGGTCACATCGAGCGCATTGGCAAAGCCGTGTTCGGAAACGAAGGCCTCGCCTCCCCCGACCCGGTCGCGACACATCAGCGACGTCCCTGTACCGAGCACCTCGACCGGACTGTCGAGCGCCGCTTTGGCATAGGCATCCACCTCGCCCACCCAGTCGGCCAGTGCCCCGGCCATCTGGCAATTGGTAGTCACCGGGCTCGAAAACCCGATCTCGCGCCCATTGACCCGCACCGCATTCACCAGCAGCGGCGAACGCTCCCCGCAAATCCCCTCGGCAATCGGCTCGAGCATTTCCCCGACTACGACCCCGCTCAGCAGCGCCGGGCAGGCCGTCTGGTAGATGCGATCCGGCTCGGCTTCCGGCTCCGGCGTCTCCACATCGGTCTCAGTCTCCGCCTCCACGACCGGCTCGGGCACATCCGCTTCCTCCGGTCGCGGCCGGGGCAGGGGCGGCTCTTCCGCCTCGCCCGCGGGCCGCTCGACCAAAGGCGTCGGAACGCTCGGCGCCACCGGACGCTCCACCACTGGCGGTTGCGGCCGCACCGGGCCATTGCTGGACGCCGTCGGGCGCGGCGCTTGCCGGGGCGGCAGCACATCCTCCACGAACTGCCCGAAATCGCGCAAAAGATCCTGGGCGCTGGCCGGCGGAACGGCGAGGCAGAGCGCGGCGATGGCGGTTAGGATGAGACGCATGCGCCCTCAACGCCGCGCCCCCGCTCCCCGTTGCGTCACGCGCCCGGTTAACCCCCGCTAAACCATCTTTCTCCGCCCCCGCGCTTCTGCTATCAGCGCGCCATGACAACGCCCCTCGCTCTCATCCGCAACTTTTCCATCGTCGCCCATATCGACCATGGCAAGTCGACCCTCGCCGATCGCCTGATCCAGCTCACCGGAGGGCTCGATGCGCGCGAGATGAAGGAACAGGTCCTCGACTCGATGGATATCGAGCGCGAGCGCGGCATCACCATCAAGGCCCAGACCGTCCGGCTCAATTACCACGCCAGGGACGGCCAGACCTATGTGCTGAACCTCATCGACACGCCCGGACACGTCGACTTCGCCTATGAAGTCTCGCGGAGCATGGCCGCCGTCGAAGGCTCGTTGCTCGTCGTCGACGCCTCCCAGGGCGTCGAGGCGCAGACCCTCGCCAATGTCTATCACGCGCTCGATGCCAATCACGAGATCGTCCCGGTCCTCAACAAGGTCGATCTCCCCGCCGCCGACATTCCCCGCGTAAAAGCGCAAATCGAGGACGTCATCGGCATCGACGCCTCCGAGGCCGTCGAGATTTCCGCCAAGACCGGCCTCAATATCGATGCCGTGCTCGAAGCCATCGTCACCCGCCTGCCCGCCCCCAAGGGCAATATCGACGCGCCCCTCAAGGCCCTCCTGGTCGATAGCTGGTACGACACCTATCTCGGCGTAGTCGTCCTTGTGCGCATCATCGACGGGGTGATGAAAAAGAACCAGCGCATCCGCATGATGGCCTCGGGCGCCGTCTACGAGCTCGATCGCGTCGCTGTCACCACGCCCAAGCTCGTCGAAGTTGCCGAACTCGGCCCCGGTGAGCTCGGCGTCTTCACTGCCTCGATCAAGGAAGTGGCCGATACCAATGTCGGCGACACCATCACCGATGACAGGAAGCCCACCGACAAGGCGCTGCCCGGCTTCCGCCCGGCCCAGCCGGTCGTGTTCTGCGGCCTCTTCCCGGTCGATGCCAGTGATTTCGACGAGCTGCGCGCCGCCATGGGCAAGCTCAGGCTCAATGACGCCAGCTTCTCCTTCGAAATGGAAACCAGCGCCGCCCTCGGCTTTGGCTTCCGCTGCGGATTCCTGGGGCTCTTGCATCTCGAAATCATCCAGGAGCGACTCTCCCGCGAATTCGATCTCGATCTCATCGCCACCGCGCCGTCCGTGGTCTACGAGGTCGAGCTCACCAGCGGCGAAACCGTGCACCTGCACAACCCCGCCGACCTGCCCGACGTGATGAAGATCGCCGAGATCCGCGAACCCTGGATCAAGGCCACCATTCTCACCCCCGACGAATATCTCGGCGCCATCCTAAAACTCTGCCAGGATCGCCGCGGCATCCAGAAGAACCTCTCCTATGTCGGCCAGCGCGCCATGGTCGAATACGAACTGCCGCTCAATGAAGTGGTGTTCGATTTCTACGATCGCCTGAAGAGCATTTCCAAGGGCTATGCCAGCTTCGACTATCAGCTCGCCGAACACCGCGAGGGCGACCTGGTGAAACTCTCGATCCTGGTCAATGCCGAACCGGTCGACGCGCTCTCCATGCTGGTCCACCGCTCGGTCGCCGAAAGCCGCGGCCGCGTCATGTGCGAAAAGCTCAAGGAGCTGATCCCGCCCCACCTCTTCGTCATCCCGATCCAGGCCGCCATCGGCGGCAAGATCATCGCCCGAGAGACAGTCCGCGCCATGCGCAAGGACGTCACGGCCAAATGCTACGGCGGCGACGCGACCCGCAAGCGCAAACTGCTGGAGAAACAAAAAGCCGGCAAGAAGCGCATGCGCCAATTTGGGTCCGTGGAGATTCCGCAAGAGGCCTTCATCAAGGCGCTGAAGATGGGTGATGACTGAAGCGCCGTCTTCCCGGCTCCTGCGTCTCCCTCCCCCCTTGAGGGGAGGGAAGCGAGATAGGACTTAGCTTCAGCTAAGTCCGTGATCGAGCAGGGTGGGGGTATCTCTCCACGCCTCCTGAGCGTGGGTTTCACCCCCACCCAGCCTCCCCCTGAAGAAGGGGGAGGAGCGCATCGAGTTGTCCCCGCCATCGCCCCAACCCGAGCCTCATTCCTCCCCCTATCAGGGGCTTTGAGCCGTGCTGCAGGCCATTTACCTCCAAGGGAGGTAAATGAGTGAAAAGGCCGTGAGAGCTGTGCCCGAACGGCAGAGCGCCGCTCGGCCCAAAGGGCCGTAGCAGAGCTAGGCGGGGGTGTTCTCGACATCATCCAGCATGCCGCCCTCGCCCTTCGAAGCCGCTACGCGGCACCTCAGGACAAGGGCTCCCGACCCATCCATCTATGTCCCGGCACCACCCCCGCGTGAGCCTCATGGTGAGTTGCGCAGCGCCAGCGAAGCCTCGAACTACGAGGCGGCAGGCACGCTGCCACGCGCCGTCACCCTTGGCCTTGAGCCGAGGGCACTTTACGTGCTGACTTCACCGCGAGAATCGAATGAATGTCTTGCCGGGGGGACAAGATATGGAACATCAGGAAGGCGAACCCTTCGATCTTGAGGTGGCACTTCTAAAAATTGAGGATACCGCTGCAGCCCTGCTTACTATCCCAGCCAAGTATATTGGACCGCTCGGCACGAAGGTGCCAGACATCGCTTGGTACGTTCTAGCTGCAATTAAGAAGACGAGGTCGTTGTCGCACGCGTTTTGCGTTCTAGTGCGAGCCCGAAATGCCCTTGCTGCTACCGCACTAATCAGGCTTCAATTGGACACAGCATTACGCGTGTTCGGCCTGTCCCTCATTGCCGACCTTGAGGAGGCTGGTGCGAAGCTGATGAATGACGAGAGCTACAGAACGCTTAGGTCTCGCGACGGCAAGCCACTGACAGATGCATTGCTACACGAGCACTTAGATGAACATTATCCTGGGCTGAGCTACGCATATAAGACAACCTCATCCTATGTGCATTTGTCCGCCTCGCACATCAAGACCGGCCTTTCCGAGCGGCCAGGGACAGCCACGTTGTTCTTCCATTTGAACGGCACGGACGACGTGCAATCGGACAATGAGTTCGCTGATATTGTGGATTGGTTCGATCAAGCGACCGAGCTCACATCGAACATGATCGAGGATTTCATGTGCTATCGCTATGTGCTGGAATTCAAACAGACCAAGCCAAACACCTGATTGGCGCCGTATTTGCATTAGCGCTTAAAACAGTTCTCCCGGTGCCATGCCAAAAAGGCGGGATGCGGCCTATCCCGTTCAGCCAGCGGCCCGATCAGCCTTCCCGTTCGATTGATGAGACTCTCCACCCATCGCGGTCATTCACCTGCCGCGAAATGATAATGTCGAGATCGTCGCTAAGGCTGATGAGCCCCCGGTCGAACATCCAATGCACTGTGCCAGACAGCGCCAGACCATTGTTGATGATGTCCGGTCCATTGTGCTCCACCGGCCGGATATGCGCCGCCGCCACCTCGGCTCGCCCTCCGCCATTGATCAGCTTCAGCCCGGTTACTGCGCAGCGCTCGTCATAGGCGCGCAGCACGACACGACGAAACACCCGGTCGCGCAGCGTCCGGGTGGTCATCGCGGTGATCCGCTCGCGCTCTTGCTCAAACACAAATGGCGTCTGTCCCTCGTCCAACTGGAATACAGTCTCACCCGGTCCTTCCAATGTGCCTATACGTGGGAGCAGGGGGTGGTGTTCAGCCAGACCGCGCGCCAGAATGCGGTCGAAGTCTTGCGGCGAAATAGGGCGCACCGCCGCCTGCGCCCTTCCGGAAATCTTACCGGCTTCGTTGAGCAGCCCACGCTCAACCAATCCTGCGCCGTCATCGAAAGGCACCGGGTTGGGAAACTCCAGATAGCTTCCTGGCTCAATTAGCGCCAGATACATGTTTGATGCCGTTGGGTCGGGCACGATCCGCTCGACCTTCGCGATGGCGTAATAGCCCTTCGACGCCCGAACCTTCACCGGCTCGTAATAAACAATCCAGTCCCCTACACAGGCCGAAGCGCGCTCGAGATAAGGTTTGGGAAACTGATAGCGTTCGGCCGGACTGTCGTCATAGATCGAGTCTGCGCGGTGGATGAAAACGCCAAAAGCCATCTTTGCCCCTGCATCACTGACCTGAGGAAGGCTAGTGATAAAGACGTCCCGTGACCAGGCAGTGTTTGCCAACTGCTGAGCGCTGAATGCGGACCGGCCGGTATCTAGGCGCTACGCACAATTAGCGGACATCGCGAGTGGCGTCGGGAACAACTGTATGCGTTTCGCGCAATGAACCTAGCTCGTTCCAAAAGCTCGTCGAACATGAGGATGTCGATACCGCGCGTCTCTCGTCTAGATACTTCAATCGTATCTCGCATGGTATCGGCCTCTAGCTGGTTGCCCACACGGGCCAGCGCACTGGCGCCCGAGTTTGCGTGGACATGAGATGTGCCGAATTTCTTCTCCCCGCCCCCTCCACCCGCGCTTACCCTCTCCTGTCCCCCTTCCGACAGGAGCCCCAAAACCGTGTTCAAAAATCCCCCCGTCGCCTACGCCTCGGCAAGACCCGCGCCGAAAAAGCCCAGCCTCATGCGTCGCGAGGGTCCAAAACCCTCCCATGGCCTTGCCGCGCGGCATGAAGCCCTCACCCTCCGCCTCACCGCGCTCCACAAGGATGTCGTGACCCTCGCCACAAGGCGCGGGCGGGGCGAATTGCCCGAAACGGTGCGGATCACCGCTGAAAGCCTGATGGCCGAATGCGCGCCGTTTGGCGACACCCGAGACCGGTTGCCGGTGGCGGCGCCGGACCTGGCCGGGCTCTGCGTGCAATTGGGGCAGGTGCTGGCGCAACTGGCCGATTACGAGCATCGCCACACGCTCTGGGATGCGGGCGAAAATTGCTGGGTCTGGCAGCTCGAGGGCGCGACCATCCCGGTGCGCCGCCTCAAGCCCCAGCCGCCGCAGAAGCCCGAGCCGGCGCGGGGTTCTTCCGACCTGCGCGAAAGTCTCACCCGCATGATCCTCACCAATCGCAACATGGCCTATGAGCGCGGTTTCGAGGCCGGCCGCGTCGCCCGGATCGGCCCGCCGGCGCCGGCGGGTTTTCCTCAGCCCGATGCCCTGGCAAAAAATAATCCCCGCCTCGCTGACCTCGACTAAACTTCTCCCATCACCCCACACGGGCAGTCAGCATGCGACTGGCGTGGGCGTGAGCCGGTCGCGGGTGTGCGCATCGCCCGCGGGTTGATTATCGCGTCACCCTGCGACGAGCGATCAAAGGGGGCGCAGACGGTCAATAGAAACCCGGCGCCGGAGACAGGTTTCGTCTCACTAAAAATCTTCTGAGGCGCAATCTGTCTCCGGAAGCCCGATTGCCTGTTTCAACCCTGCGGCACGCGCGCCGCCGGGGGCTTTGGCGCGGGCGCAAGCAGTGCCTTGCTCTCAACAAAATTATCTGTCACAACATCACTCATACGTTTTCAGCCTAAGTCGGCTGCCTGCCGGTCATTTCCGGTTCCTGGCTCAGCGATCTACTTGCGAACGTTCGTCGGCCCTCTTGCATGTCGCAGGGGGAAAACGCTCGCCTTGCTTCGGCGCCGAGCTTACTACTAGGGAACACCATCATGGCCACGCACAACGGCACCGTGAAATTCTTCAACACCACCAAGGGTTTTGGCTTCATCACCCCCGACAATGGCGGCAAGGACCACTTCGTCCACATCTCCGCCGTGCAGCGCTCGGGCGTTGACGGTCTCTACGAGAACGACAAGGTCTCCTACGACGTCGAGACCGGCCGCGATGGCCGCGAGTCCGCCGTCAACCTGACCCTGCAGAAGTAATTCGAGCCGTCCCGCAAGGGCGGAACGCTCCATTCGAGCGTTTCGAGGCTTTTGAGACTTCGAGAAAGCCGCCGCAAGGCGGCTTTTTTGCGCAATATGCCCTGACGCAATCCAATCGTCCGGCTTCTGCGTAATGCTCCCGAATATACACCAAGGAGCGGCACATGGTCGGCGCACGCGAAAAAATCTGGATCATCGGCGGCTCGAGCGGCATCGGCGAGGCCCTGGCCGCGGCCTATGCCAGGCGCGGCGCGCTCGTCGTCATCTCCGGCCGCAACGAGGACGCCCTCGCCAAGGCGCTTCAACGCATCGGTAGCGGCCACTTCGCCGCCAGGGCCGATGCGGAAAATCCGGAGAGCCTGGCCGAAGTGGCCGCATCCTACGGCCCCTTCGATCGCATCATCACCACCGCGGCCATCTACGATCCGGGCCCGGTCGGAAAGGCCGAGCAGAAAAAGGCCGAGGCGATCTTCTCGGTCAACCTCACCGGCAGCTTCAACGTCGCCCGCGCCGCAATGACAGCGCTGCGCCCCGGTGGGCAACTGGTGCTCTTCGGTTCGGCAGCCGCCATTTTTGGCCTGCCCAATGGCCAGGTCTACTCCGCCACCAAGGCCGCCATCGTCAATCTCGCCCAGTCGCTCAGGGCCGAGCTGTGGCCCGGCATTGACGTGCGGCTGGTGACGCCCGGCTTCGTGCGCACTCCGCTCACCGATCGCAACGATTTCGCCATGCCCGGCATCATGGAGCCCGAGGATGCAGCGCGTCGCATCATCAGCGGCCTCGATGGCAAAAGCTTCGAGATCGCCTTTCCACGCCGCCTGATCTGGCCGCTGAAACTCCTCGGTGTGCTTCCGCACCCCATCGCATTCGCCCTCACCCGGCGGCTCAACGGCTGATTGGGCGAGGCGCTACTGGGTGAGCTTGACCGCCCAGTAGCCAGCCAGTGCCGATACGCCCGACAGGAACCCGCCCCAGATCAGGTCGATCACGCTGATTTTGAGCGTCCAGCCCTTGAGCGTCGAAAGATTGGTCATGTCATAGGTGCCATAGGCCAGAAGCCCCAGCGCCACGCCCGCGACTACCGCCCAGATCCAGGAATTGGCATTGACCGCGGGGATCACGGCAAAGCCGACAATGCCGGCAATATAGAAGAGATAGAATACTGCCGCCGGCACCAGGTTCGGCTGCTCCATCAGGAGGTCGCCGATTTCCTGCCGGTAAAAACCGATGCCGATCACCGTCAGCCACAAAAGGTCGAGCCCAAAGAAAACCAGCGCGGTTCCACCATAGGCGGCGAGGATCGTCATCAGCGGCAGACCGAACATCTTTCTCTCCTCAAATACCCAATATGGGCTGGACCAGCCGCACCAGGCGGCTCGAAAATTTCAGCGGTGAATCGGTGATGGCGAGGCACACGCAGTCCTGGTCGGGCCCGGCCACCGGCTGGTGCGTCAGCGACCCGTCGGCATCCTCGATATCGCCGGGCCCGAAACTGTCCACCTCGTCATGAAAGCTGCCCGTCAGCACCACGGTCAATTCGCGGCCGCCATGGCTATGCTCGGGCACCGGCTTGCCGGCAGCGATGCAGAGCAGGCGCGCCTGCGTAGTCGCGTCCCCGGTCTTGATCAGGATCTGCTTGGCATTGCCGAGGTTGCGCCATTTGAGGCTGTCGAGGTCACCGCCGAGATAGGAGCGCAAGGGCTCGGGCAGGGTGGCCGAGGCGGGCCGGCGCACGGGCTGGGCGGCAATCGGCTCGGGGTCGGCCAGAAGGCGTGATTTCAGCATATCCCAGCTATCGGCCGGACCTTCGGCGGGTTCGAGCTCTTCGAGCAGCGCGCCGCCCGTCGCCTCCACCAGCGCCAGCTGCTCCCGGCAGTGCGGGCAGAGCGCCAGGTGACAGGCAACGGCCAGCGACCACCCTTCCGAAAGGGTGCCGGCGGCATAGTCGATAAGAAGGTCGTCGTTGAGGTGATGCTTTACGGTCATTTCAATTCCTCCAGCGCCGCGCGAAGGCGTCCGAAGGCCAGTCTGATGCGCGATTTGACAGTGCCGATCGGCAGCCCCGTGCGGGCGGCGATGGTGCTGTGCGAGGCTTCGTCGAAAAAGGACAGGCGGATCAGCTCCACCTGTTCCTGCGGCAAGGTCTTGAGCGCGGCATGCAGCGCCGCGCCATTCTGCTTAAGTTCAAGCAGGTCTGTGGCGCCCCGCTCTGCTTCGGGCGCCAACGCCGGATCGTCGGGGTCGTAGGCCGGGCGCTTTTGTTTGCGCCAGGCATCGATCCAGATATTGCGGGCGATGGTGAAGATCCAGGCCGAGGCCTGGCCGCGTGCCGGATCGAACTGGCCGGCCTTGCGCCAGATGGCCAGCATGGTTTCCTGCATCAGGTCTTCCGCCGCCTGCTTGTCGCGGGTCAGCTTGAGCAGATAGGCGCGGATGCGCGGACCGAAATCCTTGAACAGCGCCTCGAAGGCGGCCATGTCCGCCCGGACGGCGATGGCCACGATCTGTGCGCCGGTGTCGACCGGTGTTCGGTCAGCCTCGGATCGATCCTTCATACGGTGCGGGCCCCTATCTGGCGCGGACACGGAAGGGCGGCGGCGCGTTGGCAACGCTCCATCCTGACACGGCCCGGCAAGTGGGTAAATCGCAAGTGACATGCCCCAGATACGGCGGGCTTTTGCGGCTGGATCAGTCTAGGCTCGAAATTCGCGCGCCGCTGAGAAAAATCTCCGCCGGCTTGATCTATTTTGCCGCCGCGTCCGTATCTAGACCATATGACCTTAGGACCTACGCACATGTTTCACGCCGCTTCTGGCTTTTCCGGCTCTCACTCGGCGCGTCAGCGCATCGCGGTGATCGGCAGCGGCGTTTCGGGGCTTTCCGCAGCCTGGCTTCTGTCCCAATCTCATGATGTCGTGCTCTACGAGGCCGATGGCCGAGCCGGTGGCCACGCCAACACTGTCGACGTTCCCGGCACCGGCCCGGTCGATACCGGCTTTATCGTCTACAACGAGAAGAACTACCCCAATTTCACCGCCATGACCAAGCATCTGGGCGTCGAGAGCATCCGTTCGCAGATGTCCTTTTCGGCCTCGCTCGACCAGGGCAGTTTCGAGTATTGCGGCGAGGGCCTTGGCGGATTGCTGGCCCAGAAGCGCAATGCCTTCCGGCCACGCTTCTGGACGCTCCTCCGCGATCTGCTGCGCTTTTATCGCGAAGCGCCCGAAGTGCTCAACCGGCCTGACCTGCAGCAGTTGACGCTCGACGAATATCTGCGCGCCCAGCGCTATTCCCAGTCCTTTGTCGACGACCACCTTCTGCCCCTGGCGGCTGCCATCTGGTCGTCCTCGGCCACCGATATCCGCTCCTATCCGCTGCTGGCCTTCGTGCGCTTCTTCCATAGTCACAATCTTCTTCAGATCTGGGAGCGTCCCAACTGGCGCACCGTCAAGGGTGGCAGCCGCGCCTATGTCAATGCGCTGCTCGGCCAGTTCGCGGGGCAGCTTCGTCTGTCGACGCCCGTTGCCACCATTCGCCGCGATGCCACCGGCGTTACGATCGTGGACGGCAGCGGCCAGTCGGACCGCTTCGACAAGGTTCTGATCGCCAGCCATGCCGACCAGGCTCTCGGCATGCTGGAGACGCCCAGCGATGCCGAGCGCGACCTGCTCGGCGCCTTTAACTACACGGTCAATACCGCTGTCCTCCATGCCGATGCGCGCTTCATGCCGCGTCGGCGCCGGGTCTGGAGTTGCTGGAACTACATTGCCGTCGATCAGGCAGAAAGCGCCCATCCTCTGTGCGTCAGCTATTGGATGAACCGGCTGCAGAGCCTTGAGGGGCGCGATCTGTTCGTCACCCTCAACCCGCCCGGCGATCCGGAGCACGAGATCGCGCGCTTTGAATATACCCATCCCCTGTTCGACAATCGCGCCATCGAGGCCCAGAACCAGCTCTGGCAGTTGCAGGGGCAGAACCACACCTGGTTTGCCGGCGCCCATTTCGGCCGCGGCTTCCACGAGGATGGCCTGCAGTCCGGTCTGGCCGCTGCCGAGGCCATGGGTTCGCTGCCCCGCCCCTGGACGGTGGCCAATCCCTCCGGCCGCATCACCCTCGCCCCGCCGGCGGCGCTCGTGGCATGACCACGGGCTCGGCCATCTATGTCGGCCACGTCGTGCACCAGCGCCATCGGCCCCGCAAGCACCACCTGCGCTATCGGGTCTTCTCGCTCCTCATCGATCTCGATGAGCTACCGGCGCTCGATGCACTACGCTGGTTTGGCCACAACCGGCCGGCGCTGTTCTCGTTCCGCGATACCGATCACGGCGACACCGGCGCCCTGCGCGACTGGGTCGATGGGCAACTGGCAAAGGAGCACCTCCCCGCCGCAGGTCGCATTCGCCTGCTCTGCTATCCCCGCATCCTGGGCTATGTCTTCAATCCGCTGACCGTCTGGTTCTGCGACGATGCCACCGGCGCCCCGCTCGCCACCATCTACGAGGTGCACAACACCTTCGGTGAGCGCCACACCTACGTGCTACCGGCGGCAGCTCCCCAACAGGCCGCCGACAAGGCCTTCTACGTCTCGCCCTTCATCGACATGGATTGCCGCTACGAGTTCCGGCTCTCCCAGCCCGATGAGCGGGTCCGCGTAGCCATCAACGAGACGCAGGACGGCGAGCCGCTGCTCTACGCCGCCTTTACCGGCGAGCGTCGCCCGTTTACCGATGCCACATTGCTGGCCCTGTTCTTCTCCCATCCGCTGATGACCTTCAAGGTCACCGCCGGCATTCACTGGGAGGCGCTAAGGCTGATCCTCAAGGGTATCCGCATTCGCTGGCATACCGGGCGCAAGCCGCCCGGCGGCTCTCACCACTCGAAGTCTGGTCCGTTCTCGCGCGCGCCAAGGAAGAAAACGTCGCTCATCAGCCGCAGCGGCGCGGCATCGACGTCGGACTGACGCGCATCGAGCAGGTCGGCAAAGCGATCGTAGATGCCGGCATATTCTTCGTCGCCATGCTCGATCACGACCTCGCCATTGATCCGGAGCGTCCGGCCGCCGCGCTCGAGCTTGAGATTGTCACCAGTGCCGGTGGTCACCGCGATGGTCCAGATTTCCCCGCTCTCTTCGAGCCAGTTGAAGCCGCAGGACAGGTCCGGCTGGTGTGGCTGGCCAGACTTGAACGTGATCTCGACATCGATCGGCGTCTGCCGGTTGGCTGGAAAAGTCAGCCGCGCCCGCTCGACGAAGACCGGAAACGGCATGATCTTGGTGAAGATCGAAAAGGCGTTGATGCCCGGGTCGCATACGCCGAACCCGCCCGGCTCCCACACCCAGTCCTGGCCCGGATGCCACTTGCGCACGCTTTCGCGCCAGTCGATGCGCACGGCATTGACGCCCTGGTCGGCCAGGATCGCCCTGGCCCGGTCGACGGCGGCATTGTACTGGCTGTGCCAGGTCTGGAACAGCACGCGATCGAGCCGCGCCGCATGCGCGATCAGGTCGTCCAGTTCCGAAATCGTGGTCGTGGGCGGCTTTTCCATCATCACGTCCTTGCCCGCGTCGAGCGCCTCGCGCACCAGGGCATGGCGCACACCCGGCGGCGTGCAGATGGAGACCAGCCCCACATCGGGCATGGCGGCATAGAGCTCGGCGGCGGTGCGGAACACCGGAACTTCGCCATGCCCCACGCCCCGCGACGAGACGGTAGCGGCCAGCTCGAAATCTTCCGAGGCGTCGATGACCGGCAGATGCTGGTCCTGGGCGATCTTGCCCACGCCGATCACGGCAATCTTGCGCTTGGCCATCAGCAAACTCCGTCGTCTTGAGGCGCGGCTATAGAGCAGGTCTTGGCGCCGTCTGCCAAGGCCCCTAAACGACAAAAGTATGATTTTAATGCAGGCCGCCCCTCAGCGGATGATTATGGCGCGGAAGTCGTTGACATTGGTGCCCGTGGGGCCGGTGACGAAGAGGTCTCCCACGGCCTCAAAGGCGCCATAGGCGTCGTTATTGGCAAGCGCTGCCTGCGGGTCCACGCCGGCTTCGCGCATGCGCCGGGCCGAGGTCCCGTCGACAAAGGCCCCGGCATTGTCTTCCGACCCATCGATGCCGTCCGTATCCCCGGCCAGCGCCGTCACGCCCTCGACGCCATCGAGCGCGATGGCCAGCGACAGTAGGAATTCGCCATTGCGCCCGCCGCGCCCCTTGCCGCGCAGCGTCACCGTGGTTTCCCCACCCGAGAGCAGAACGACCGGCTTGCTGAAGGGCCGGTTCCGGTCGGCCACTTCCCGCGCCAGGGCTGCATGCACCAGCGCCACGTCACGCGCCTCACCCTCGATACTGTCCGATAGAATGGCCGCCTCGATCCCCTGGCTGCGCGCCAGCGCCGCCGCTGCCTCGAGCGACAGGGCAGCCGAGGCAATCGTCACCACGCTGTTATTGGCAAAGACCGCATCCTTCGGGTCGGGCGGCAAATTTTCCTCGCTGGCCAAGAGCCTCTGCGCCGCCTCGGGCAGGTCCAGCCGATAGAGCGTCGCCAGCCGTCGGGCCTCGGCGCGCCCGCCGGGCAGCGGCAGGGTCGGGCCGGAGGCGACAAGGGCCGGATCGTCGCCGGGCACGTC
>PJUF01000305.1_pt1 | contig 39907 bp, 35 predicted proteins | sample 1512191 | NCBI WGS metagenome assembly PJUF01 (sample SAMN08177673, study PRJNA422409) | Feces metagenome, whole genome shotgun sequencing project. | isolation source: Chicken feces (3) enriched on wood chips | host: Gallus gallus | place: USA: Madison | collected 2015-01-15 | reverse complement strand
GGCCCGATCCAATTTGTCTGGGGTGGTTTTGGGGCTTCAGGAGTTGCCTATGTTACGCCAACAATACGGCAAAGAAACAGCGGAAACCATCACGTCCATTATGGGTAATGTACTATCCGGCGCGGTCAGGAGCAAAGAAACTTTGGAATGGCTGGAACGCTTGTTTGGTAAGGTCAAGCAAACGGGTGAAAGCCTAAGCATTGACCGTACAAGAACCTCGCTTTCCTTGAACGAAAAACTCGAACCGCTGATTCCTGCCGGAAAGATAGCATCGCTAAAAGCGGGTGAAATCGTTGGTATCGTTGCCCGTGATACGATGGAAACCTACACGGGAAAATACGAGACTACGGCGGTTAACTGCCGTGTCAATCTGGACATGGAAGCCATAAAAAAGGAAGAAGCGAATTATCGGGAACTACCGACCTATTACGACTTCGGAGATCGAAAAGAAGAAATCCTACTGTCCAATTTTTTCCGTATCAACAGAGAAGTACAGGAGATGGTCGAGCAGTTAATGCCGACACAGGACACATCCCAGATTCCCACTCCAACCGAAACCAAAATATCATGAAGAACACAGAACGTTCTGCCGATCAGCGGAACATATTAACTATCCCAAGCCTTGTTTTCGGGTGGTTGCTACTTGTACCCTTTATGCTTTACGGGCAGGGCATCGATTACAGTCCGCCATTGGACAAGCTAAAGGTGACATCACCGTTCGGGTACCGTATTCACCCGGTTAATGGTAAGGCATCACACCATAACGGTGCCGATTTCGCCGCCCGTTCCGACCCTGTATTCAATGTGCTTGACGGTCGGGTCAAAGCAACCGGAAAGCATAAAGCACTTGGTAAATATGTACGGGTACTACACGGAGACGTGGAAACCATTTACGGACACCTTTCCCGAATACTCGTTTCGCCCGGTGATACGGTCACGGTGGGGCAACCCATCGGTATTACGGGAGCAACGGGCAGGGTGACGGGTGAGCATTTGCATTTCTCGGTGAAATTCAAAGGGAAATACCTTGACCCTTTGAAATTCCTGCACAGGATAAAAGAACAATCGGATCAATTCTTAAACATCAAGTAATATGGACTATCATTTAAGATCACTGCAACAAAAACTAAGTATCCTGGCCAGTGGTGAGGATATTGGTCTAACCCCACAGGAAGCCGCCATTTATGGCGTGGAATACGCCGACGAGTGGCCGGATGACGAATCCCCGGAGGTGGATGAAGATGAGCAGTAAAAATTCAAAATCCCTGCATGAAATAGTTGCAGAGAATATCATCAAGAAACTCGAACAAGGCACAGCACCGTGGCAGAAGCCGTGGAATGACAACGGCCCGGCCTTTGAAATCCCATACAATGCCACAACGGGAAACCGCTATAAAGGGATAAACATTTTTTCCCTCTTGATGGCTGATCGTGATGACCCCCGATGGATGACCTTTAAGCAAGCATCGGAAAAAGGCTGGCAAGTACGGAAAGGTGAAAAGGCTTCCCTTATCCAGTATGTCAAACTACACCAATTGGTACCTAAAAAAGACGAACAGGGTAAACCAATTTTGGACGAAAAAGGAAAACCCGTAAAGGTTCAGGTAAGGTTGGACAGACCGATCATTACAACCGCTTGGGTGTTCAATGCGGAGCAGATCAACGGTATCGAACCTTTGGTTAAACCCGATGTAAAACAATTCCAATGGAGCCCTATCGAAAGGGCAGAAAATCTCATTCAGGCTTCGGGAGCGACCATAACCCACAGAGCGGGCGATAAAGCATTTTATAGCCCACTCCGTGACAGTATTACCATGCCGTTCCGTGAGCAATTCGATGCACCGGATAAATACTATGCCACCGTACTCCATGAACTCGGCCATTGGACAGGACACGAAAACCGTCTGGACAGAAGCCTTATAAACAGATATGGAACAGAGGGGTATGCCCGCGAGGAACTCCGCGCCGAAATCGCATCCTTGCTCATAGGTCAAGAACTCCACATTGGCCACGATCCCGGCCAACACGTTGCCTACGTGGACAGTTGGATTCAGATATTGCGTGATACACCTTTTGAAATACACGCCGCCGCTGCCGATGCTGAAAAAATCCTTAATTACCTATTGGCATTTGAACAAAAAAGGGAAATCAAGGCAGCCGCCGATGTGGCGGTCGAAGAACACACCGTAACACAACCACAAAAGGCGAAAGAAGCCGCCCTTTCTATGGGTGATGAAATCGCCTATAACAATACGGTGTACAGGGTGCAAGGCCATATGAAACGTGGACGTATGCGTGTGGAAGACGTAACGACTGGAAATGTATTTTCCCTGTCCAAGACAGACCGGCTATATAATTCCCTGCTCCAAGCCAAACAGCATCCCGAAGCTGTCAAGGTAGGTGCAGACCTAAAGCGTCCGGTGCATACTGAAATGGAGGCTGTCGCCGCCTACGGTATCAGAAGATAAAATTTTTAAAACCCCAAAAAACAATTACATCATGAAATACCCTATCAACGAACATGAAATGCCCCTAAACGAACTTGAAAAATTAGGGCTTTACAAAGACGGTGGATTTAGCATAAGCCCGGAGAATATCGATGCCCTGCTTGCAGGGAGAAGAACCGATATGTTGAGCATGGCCAATCTGAATATCGATGGGTTTGCCATCCGCCAACTGGATGCGAAGTTATCCCTTAGCCGAGGTAAGGACGGTACTGTCCAGCTTAACATACATCCGATCTATCGTGAACCACAATGGCACCCGTTATTGAGCGACGACGAGGAAAAAGCATTGATCGCCGGAGAAAAACACGTAGTGAGCAAAGAACAGGAGATCGGAGGAAACAAAAAGAAGAAAGTCATCATTGAATACGACGATCTCACAAAGGAGTTTGTGGCGTATGAACCCGAAGAAGTGCAGACCCCCATTAGGGTAAATGGCGAAGAACTTTCCGAAAAGCAACAGGAGGCTTTCCGTAACGGCGAAGTCGTGGAACTCAAAGACGGAACGAAAATCCAGCACTCGGCAACGGACAATAAGGGGATTCGTTCAGACAGTAAACGGCTTATCCTATCCGTGCTATTGGACGGGGGTATCTCATACTTGGTATTCCGTGGTATCAACAACCTAAGAGGTAGGCTCGAACCACAAAGTGAGGGGTACAGCGAGGGTTACAACCGTGCATTGGCCGACATGATGATGGCCGACAAAAAGCTAAGGGAAAAAGGGAACGAGAAAACCGTTCAAGACCTTGCGCAAAATCTTCTGGATAAGCAAGAGAACAGGGGTTATACCCGTACCGTTGCGAGGTAATGGTATTTCTCCAATTAAAAGCCGAAGTGCGTAACTTCTTTGCTCCCTATACGGATATGGTCGAAGATAAAATTATGTTTCCTTATACATTCGGAAATCAGATCGTAGATCACGAACGTTGGAACGAAAACGGCGTTCGTATTCCGGTAAGCAAAGGTGTGTGGTTGGCGACGAACAGCTTGCCTGTATCCGTCACCGACCTTTTTATCGGTCATTCGGCTGGTGATATAATATGCTTCTGCCACTATTATCCTAATTGGATTGTTCCACACCGTCCGAGTGCGTTTGCTTCATTAGGGTTGTTGCCGACCAAAGAACAATTTACTTGGCTAAAATCCCTTTTTACCAATGCCAAAATACATACGGTATTTGACGGGGGGATAAGTGGCCGTGTAGCCGATTGTAAAGTGGCAACGTGGCAGATCGGCAAGAGTGCAAGGTTTAGTCTTGTTGATGAACATGGCGAATTTTATTGCAACAAAAAGAGATACCGTATTCCGGTCGGTAATTTTTCATTAAACCGTTTTGAAAGATTGTCCGGCATACGTGCAGGTATCAGAACCCATAAACCCAAAGCACCATTTGAAACGTTCTACCAATCCTTTACAAACGGGCTAATCTGAACCAGCCCATCCCGCACCCCTGATCCTTAATTGGATCAGGGGTATTTGTCTTTGTGTCAATTTTAACAAAGAAAACACATAACAATTTATCATTTAATCTATTCATTATGAAGATCGAATTAAAGAGCACTTATCACAGTGTCTAACTCATTGAAGAAACAGAAGCTTTACCGCCAATTTGTATATAAATGGCCAAGCGGAGAAATAGTTATCGTTTTTTAGAATAAACAATGCAAAGAATCACACCACAAAATATCTTAGGTAAAATGATTATCTTAGCGTACATTGAGATTAGCATATAAATAGTTAATGAGAGACACAATTTTTATAAGTCATGCTACACCCGAAGACAACGATTTCACGATCTGGTTGGCCTCTCGATTACAAATGCTTAATTACGAGGTGTGGATTGACAAAAATGGACTTTTAGGGGGCGAAAAGTTTTGGGAGGAAATTGATCAGGTCATAAGAAACAGAGCGGCCAAAGTCTTACTTGTCTATTCGCATAGTATCTGTCAAAAAGATGAGGCTGGACAATTGATCCCCGGCAAGTTGAAAGACGGAGTATATAAAGAATTCAGCCTATCTGAAAGTATCGGTAAGCAAAACAGCCTAAGTGATTTTATTATTCTAATGAATATAGATAGAGCCACATATAATTTGTTCATTGGAGCAGATAGGCTTAATCAAATACCGTTTTACGATAATTGGGGTGAGGGATTGAAACAATTAGAAAAAAAATTGAGGAATGACAATGTGCCAAAAGTGAATAAAATTGTGCATAATGAATTTGCTCAGTGGTATGAAAGCCAGTTTTTACCGTCCAATAGTATAGTATCGAAGTATGAATTATATTATAGCAATTGGTGGCCGATAAAAGAATTGCCCGATTATTTTTTTATTTACGAATTTCAAACCAAAGGTCAAGCTGATGCAGCATTGAAGGGCCTTAATGAGTTTCCAACTGGCAAAATTTCAAACCACCTTGTTTCGTTTCAGGATTTTGTGGATTTCAAAATTAATGATAACGATGTTGAGGCTTCAATAAAACCACAACGTACTTATAAAATAAAAATTACAGATGTATTAATGGGAAACGGAAACCAGTCATTCCCAACCATTCGTGATTCTGAAAACTATTTCAAGTCCCTTTTAAGGAGAACCTTTCATCTTATGATGAAAAAAAGGGGGATGTTCTGGTATGAAATGGCAAACAAAGATTTAGCATATTTTTATACTCCCGCTAACCTTACAACCTTGAAAGTTAAGTTTGAATATCCATACCGAAAAAAGAAATCATCAAAAACTAAAAACCTTATCGGGAAATATAAAACACTGGGGCACTGGCACTATGGAATGTCGGCAAAACCAATCTTAACCCCTCTGTTGGGCTATAGCTTAAAAAACCATATCATTTTTACAGATGATGGATTTAAGGTTTGGAAAGATGCCAAGGGAGAGCCAGATAAGAGTAAAATCCATACTCACCGCCGGGCCAAAGGGAAGAGATTCTTTAATGAAGAGTGGCGTGACATGCAACTGGCATTTTTAACCGGGTTAAAAAAGGATGACAGGATTTCCATTAAGCTGTCTTCTGATTTTGAATTAGAAATGTCCGCTATTCCGGAGACATTTTGGGCTGACTTTGGTTACTTTGACCCTAAGGATAAATCTCGGCAAGGAATATTAGGAGATTACGAAGAACATATTGACGAAAATGATAACTGAACCAACGCTGATCCATATTCCAGAACCTAAGTTAACTTTTGGACACAACCAAAAAATTGAAGACCCAAGAGACGGATTAACCCTTTTTGGCCCTTATACACAAAAGGAACACAGTGGGACTATAAACATTGGTATTATAGGCCCCGAAGTTCAAAGAAACTATGTTATCAAATATTTGTCTGATATTCATAAACCAATTTTTCCCGCTAAGCATGATATAGCTAGACCTTACTTTCCAGGCCTCGAAGCTGCATTCAATATATCAGTCAATTTTAACTCCATGCAGGAGATAGATATTCCAATAGAGGAAATTGAAAAGTTTTTGAAGTATACAGATGGACATCAACGTGTTTTCAATTTGACAGATTTATATGCCACCAGATTAAGCCGATACCTGAATGAAGAACACTTTCGTGTTGATGTTTGGTTTATAGCAATACCAGACGAAATTTACCAGTATGGAAGGCCGCAATCGAAAATCCCCAAAGCGGAAGACAACAATAAGATTGGACTACGAAAAAATGAGAGAAGCTCAAATCAGATACTTCTTTTTGACGAACTCACCGAGTTGAAAGTGGCCTATGATTTTGAAATAAACTTTCACAATCAGCTAAAGGCAAAGCTTTTGAACGATAAAATCGTGACGCAGATAATAAGGGAAAGCACAATTAATTACCAATCGTTATGGACCGATGAGAAGAAAATTGAGTACGAAAAGTTATTTGATACCGCAAAAGCATGGAATATATCGACCACGCTTTATTATAAATCGGGAGGATTGCCCTGGAAGTTAGGTGAAGTAAGGAAAAATGTCTGTTATCTTGGTTTGGTTTACAAAAAGATCGATTCTCCCGAAAACCAAAGGAACGCTTGTTGTGCAGCACAAATGTTTCTGGATTCGGGGGACGGTATGGTTTTCAGGGGAAGTATTGGGCCATGGTACAATCCAAAAACCAAAGAGTACCATATTAGCAAGAAGGATGCATTTGAATTGTTGTCCATGTCTTTGGAATCTTTTAAGCAGAAATCCGAAGATGATACATACCCTGACGAGATTTTTATTCATGCAAAGACTGGGTTTGATGATGAGGAATGGCAAGGTTTTACAGAGGCTACAGCTAACAAATCCAAAATCATAGGCGTTCGGATTAAGGAGGACAATACTTTTAAGATGTATCGCGATTTCTCCTATTGTATTCCTCGTGGTTCGGCCTTAATTGTCACTGAAAATTTAGGCTATTTATGGACAAAAGGCTATATTCCTCGCATTCAGACCCAACTTGGCCTAGAAACCCCCAACCCCCTACGAGTAGAAGTCCTAAGGGGTGATGCAGATATTGAAATTGTGTGTAGGGATATTCTAGCGCTCACGAAGTTAAATTATAACGCTTGCATTTTTGCAGATGGAGCACCCGTCACGCTGCGTTTCGCGGATTCTATCGGTGAGGTGTTAACAGCGGGGAAGGCGATCAAATCCGAAGTACTGCCTTTCAAACATTACGTGTAGCTTTAATGACTATTCTATACTACAGAATCCCTATATTTTCCCAGCTTGCGTGCTGTGACCATCCCTTTACTCACCAACTACCAACTGGTTCGATGAAAGATGATTTTTGAATTACTGTTACAAATCGAGCAGTTTAGAAGAGCACTCTTAACGCTGTAATCGTAATAATGATAAAAAATAAACTGTTCGTAGATTTAGTATTTTGGTAACTTGTAAAATGAAAACGTTAATAATAGTCCTTGGAAGTTCTTATTTTTATAGCTTTAAAACTATGTAAATCTGATGGATGAAAAAAGATTATTTGAGGCTTGCTTTTCACTTGCTGAGGGTCTGATATGGGAAAAGACTACTTCGCAATTAGAGAAACTTCCTGAGCAGATGTATGAGTTGTCTGTAATGACCGAAAATTTTGTCAGCCTATCAAAAAAGAACTTTTATCAAGTAGAGAATCTAGCAGACGGGCAAGAAATATTGATAGGAGCCATAAAATATTTAAATGCCCTTGCAATTCCACCATTAAGAGGAAATTATGAGTGGTATGAATATTCATTGACTATTCTTTTGGAATTGGCAAATCCCGGTGGGGGGCCTAATCAGTCTGGTTTACCGTATTTGCTAAGGGCTAGAAATGGAATTGAGCAGTTGATTGAATGGGCAAATCATCCGGAAGACGAATAACCCATAACATAGCATGGGGCGAGGATTATGGATCTACCACTAAAACATTCCATACAGAATATTTTTATTCAAGTCGGTCAGTTTGATCGATATGCCATTTTCGATTTCTATTATGGTTCGGATGCCTATCAGAAGTATGGCAATACCGTATACGGCTATATTATTTATACACCATCAGAGCGTGCTAAATTAAAGCTTGAGATCAATTCCCATAATGTTGGTAACGACGATGGATTAGTGTTGCTGGATGGCGCTTTGCAGGATACAAAAAAAAATAAGTTGCTCAAAACGGAAGGTTTTTATGCAAGGGATGTTAGAAGTCTAAGTGCACTTGATATCGGACCTATTAAAAATCAATATGACAATGCGGACGTTAAAGATATTCCAAATACTATCAATGTTGACTTTAGCCCAGACTTATTCGATGGAGAACGTATGCAGCTACTTCTCTTTAGAAAAAGAATCAAAGAAGGCATTCCGTTAATTCCGGCTGAAAAAAGGATGTATTTTAGCCTTATGCTTTTGTTGGAACGCGATCAGCTTTCAGATGGTGATAAAAATACCTTTTTGATAAATGCCGAAACGGGAAAGTTCTACGACGATGTTTTGATTACCTCGTTGAAAACACTGGTATATGCAGATCGAAAGAATAGCCCTTTTAGGGCGGCACTAAATAACGCGCTTGCCAATCGCAGGAAAGAGCGGGTCGCTTTTATATGTCGTCATTTGGGCATAGCGACCAAACATATTGACAAGCTAAAAAATGAAAATGAGGAGGCTTGGATGGAATTGATGAAACTAGTCTATGGATTTGAAGACGAGACATTAACACTATGGGGTTGGACCCAACATGTTTATTGGGATTTTGAGCGTTTCATACATATCTATTTGAGACATTATAAGAAATTCCTAATTAACGAATCTTCCAAAGGCCAAGGTACCGGCTTTCAATATACGTTGAAAGACATCAGAAGGATTATTAATATTGTACTGGATGCAAACAAGGAAGAAATTGAGAATCGTCTAAAGGCTGGTAAGGGATTTCATATTCAGAACGACAATGGGTATTATTTCAACGGCAATTATTATTCATTGAAAATTAATCCAGACGGTAGGTTGATGCAATTTCATCCGCAAAATAACCTTTAAAATTTTTCGATTTATTTTATTCTATTTTGTATTGGCACTTGAATGGGTGAGTTTTAATTCGAAAGTCCTGTCTCAATTCGGACTATTCTAAAATATCGGGATTTTCTTTTAAAGATTTAGTCATTTCTTTTACTTGGAAAAAATGATCATTAATTAACCATGATGGAGAAATGTATTCAAAAAAGATACGTGAAAAAGAATGCCAACTAATAGCAAATTTTACATCATCAACTTTGTGGGTAAATTTAACATACATTTCCTCTTGCCCTAAAAACTCATAATTGTAGCTGTATTTATTTGCCATTGGCTGCAAACTCGCCCGGTCAAAAAAGTGAAATATTTGAAGCTTTCCGCTTAAAAAGTCCAAATAATCTTCAGTTGCCTTAATGGAAAGACAATATGGATAATAGCCAAATTGTGTAACCGCATAATTATTTTGACAAAATAGAATTGGCTCAACAAGTTGGAGACTATTTAGCAAGTTTTCAAAATCATCAATTTCGTCATCGAAAGTAGCGAGTATGGTCAAGCCTGTTTCCATTGTTTGAAGTGCAAACCCTTTTTGCCTAGCTTCTTTAAACAAGCCGTTAACCTTCTCTACATGATCTTGAACATTGGAGACGAGAGACTGTCGAATCATTGGCATTCCTCGTTCATAGATGTCTGCTGGTTCATCAGCTAATAGGTATTTCATCAACGTACTTCCTTTATTGGCCTGAACCTTATTCTTAGACGATCCAGACTTGACTTCAATAGGAAACCACTCGTCTATACCGGTAATTATCATTAAGTCAAAGTATTTAAGTACATTAGTTAAATCGTTCATAATCGCAATGCCTCCGGCCTTAAAAGCATATCTGAAACATTTCCTTTCCAAGCGACTGCCTTTTTTATTACTTATAAAGCCAGTGCTTTGCTTAAAGTTTTGCGCTTTGAGATCGAAACGGTTAATGTATAAGAAGGCAATACCATCGGCTATTGATTTAAACAGTATTCTAATATTTTGGTAATCATCTATTCTTTTGAGCAAAATTTTTGATTGTGCTTTAAGCTGTTTAGATTTTTCTTTGGAATTCTGCAAATTCTTGTTAGCCAATAGCTTTTTAATACCAGACGCTTCGTTTTTAGCTTTTCGTATCCTATATTCAATATTGGTTAGGCTGACTATCAATTTTTCTTGAATCAGGAGGCAAGTCGTACCGCTGCCCATTGGATCTTTTTCCAATTCTTTTAACTGATTTACAATTTTACGTATCGTAGGTAAATAATATCGTAGTATTTCCATGGTAAATCTATTGGTTTCCTATTTTACACGCCTTAAATTTAGAGGGTAATAACAGTTTACATAAGGATCGATCCCTTGCTCCAAGTCTTTTTCCTTTGTGTGAATAGTGTTTCATTTAATGATTTTGTCAACAATAGTTGATTCTTTTAGGCTAAATAAGCTATCCATCAAAATACCAGCTTTTGAAATTTTGATCATCGTCAATCCAACAAGACAAAACTAATAGGGCACAGCTAATGAGCTTCCAATCCCGCGAGCTGTCACCATACGATTTAAGAAATTTGGCACCATGAAAAAGATTATTCCTTATCCTCGTGATATAGGTACAGAGCTTTTGGGTGTTGGAAGGATTTTCATCGGGCACTAACGCGAACATCAACATATTGTCATCACCTACAAATTGTTTTTTCGGAGGATTAATGAGGATATACTCTATTGCTGTCTTTAATTCGTCGTCCGTTTCCAAGCTATCGATGTAATCATCGAACGTCTCTTTTTTCTTTAACCCAAATTTCAACCAATCTGGATGCGCTTCTTTTTTCACATTATCCTTCAAGTATCCTGAGATTTTTAGTGTAAATTCAAATCGAGAAAAGGCTATAAAAAATTCATTTAGCAATGCGAAGTTTTCATCATTTCCTACATCTGTTTGAAAGCCTGTAAGATACTTGGTTGTCGCTCTTTCCATTATTTTGTAATCGTAGATATATTAATTAACATGGATTAAGATACTATTTATTCCCCATATTGATATGGATGTATGCCCATTTTAATACGTCTAAGTTTCAAGCTATAAATTTGCGCCATCGATAAAAGATGTATTTGATTAAATTCTTAAAAACAGAATGCTATCTGGCGAATTTCGACGAGTGAAAAATTTGACGTTTTAAATAGTCGATACCATGCAAAGTGATTGGTTTGGTTGGGTTCTTTGAAGAATAATGTTAGATTTACAGCAAGATTCAATCTTCGTGACTTCACCCTAAACGCTGTGTCAAGATACTTGAAAATGTATTCTAAATATCCAATTTGATGTAATGATATGATCGACAATAAACCTAAAGAGTTGGTGGCCGAAAATCTAATTGCCCATCACCTGCTTGAAAATGGCTTCAAATTAAGTAAACCGTCCTTTGATCAAGAAGGAGCCGATTTACTAATATTAGACAGCATCACAGAGAAATCAACTTCGTTCCTTAAATTACAATCAAAATACAGGTCATTCGCGAACAATAGCAGTTCGTCAGTAACAATACCGATCAAATATGTGACAGATAATTTTGTGTTATTTCTCTACGCCGGCAGCGATTTGGGTGACAAAAGACTTTATACATTTTTTATTGAAGACATAAAGAAATGGCGAAATAAAGGAGAGAATTACCATTTAACCATCTCCGAAAAGAGTTTAAGGGAATACCAGATAAATGTTTTTAGTCAGACAACAATTCATATACTGAATGAAAAGCTAAAAAATACTACCGTAAAATCATACACTTCTGTCATAATAGATGGAATTTTTTTGGAAAAAGCATTAAACCAAACTAGAGCTCTATACAGTAAAATATGGGAAGCTAGAGAGTTTAAACAACCTATGTTGGGAGATATAATCCAAAACATCCTTGATTATAATAGATTCCCGGAATCTGTTGGAGATATTAACTGCGTTTTATTTATAAGTGATCATCACCATTTGGAGAATGTAGTTCATATTCCCGATCTAAGAAAAAAGACCATAGGTTTACCTCACGTCAAACTATCTATACATAGGTCAGACCAAATTATTGGTTTTCAGGTAACAGAATACTTAGATAGAATTATAAATACGGAAAACATAATATTGGTGGCAGATGACGTTATTTATCAAGAACCTCTTAATAAGCTAAAAAATAAAGGTGTGGACATAATCATTGTCAAGCAATCAACTGATTTGGGAAGTCGACTTTTTACTCAATTCCGATGGGGAGATATAAGTTATCCAATTGGATTATCATTGGGGCTATTGCGTCACGAACTATAATTTTCTTCCACAATTCGGATACGAACGTAAATACGAAAATACATATTTCATATCAGATTAACACACAATCAAGTTAGGACATATCCAAGATGCGATTCAATAAATCTAAACAAGACATTTTGTCACACATCAACACCGGGCATTAAAATTGAACTATGTATATCGCCTTTAGAATTGTCTAAGGGGTGTAGTGTTTAACAGGATGCACCTAACATTAAAGGTCAAAGACCATGCCAACACGGCATAGGATTCTGACAGACCGACAGTGTCGAGGCTTATCGTGAGATGAGCAATTAGGATGTAATTCTTCATAACATTAACTATGTTTATAGTCTCACTGATTTAGTTCAGTAAACCCGAGTTGAAGTGAAACATATTCGACGAGGTTTCAAGGTAACGGATATGGCAATCAATGTTCGGTAAACTTGAAAAGGTTAGGATGAAGACGTTCAAAACCTAATCTGTAGTGCCACATTTAGGATTATTCCTGCATGATTGGCCACGGGAGGATTAAGGCATGTAATAGGTGAAAACCCTTCGACGATAGAGGCGCATCGTCTGCCAAGCAATGAATATACATTGTGCATTAGCCGGAGCTTGCTAAGATTGCTGAATCTCTCCGGCTAATGTCCCAATAAACAGATGGAAAATACTCAATTATACAGTGCCGACGTTTGGAAAAGATTTGTTGTAAAAACATTAAAAGCAAAAGAGAAAAGATATAAACATTTTGACCATAGATTTGATTTCTCTAAACACAATGAAAAAATTCATGGTTTGGTAAAAGACCCCAAGCTAAAAAGAGTATCTACTCACGCTTTCCTGCCTTTTGTTAAAATCTTAGTCAAAACACCTCGGTATAAATATAGTGAAACAGCATTTGAATATACTTTAGAAACTAAAATTCGTCCAATTTCATATGCTTCACATTTTGATTCTTATATCTATTCTTTCTTTTCTTTTGCGCTAAACGAACGTTATCAAAGTTATATTCATCACAAGGGTTTCGAATCCAGTGTGTTGGCTTATCGATCAGATTTGGAAGGAGAATGCAACATTCAGTTTGCGAAGAAGGCTTTCGACTCAATTGATTCGATGATCAAAAAAGAGGAAGAATGCACCGCAATAGCGTTAGATATAAAGGGGTATTTTGATAATATTGACCATTCTATACTAAAGGAAAAGTGGTCAAAAGTAATGTGTCTGAAACATTTGCCGATAGATCAATACAACCTTTTCAAATCATTAACTAAATATGCTTACGTAAATCAAGTTAGTCTGCTTAAACATTTCAACGTTAATCTTAGTAAAGTGAAACAGTATCGAACCTTATTAGATTTAGTTCCCGATACAATAGGCGGAAAAAGTTTCCAAGAAAAGTTTGAAGTATTGCGTAAAAAAAGATTGGTAACGAGTAATCGTCCAAAAGTTGACAAGGTAACTCGTGAATTAAATTTTAAAGGTATTCCACAAGGATCTCCAATGAGTTCTGTTCTTTCTAATATTTATCTTATCGATTTTGATGAATGGGTTTATAAACTGGGAGTTGAAATGGGATTTAAATATTTCAGATATTGCGACGACTTGCTAATTGTTTGTAAAACAAAGGATACTGATAAAATCATATCTGATTTGAAAAATGAACTAAGCAGGAGATACGACCTTCCTATTCAAGATAAAAAAACAGAAATTATTTTATTTAAATCGAACAAGAATAACGTTATTCAGAGTTTTGACCAGAAAAAAATGGCTCTGCACGCGTTAACTCAACCCGAGGAGCGACATTATAAGAATCTTCAATATCTTGGTTTTGAGTATAATGGGAGAAATGTGTATATACGGCCAGGTAGTTTATCGCGCTATTTCCGTAAAATGAAAGGCCGTATTAAGAAAACTATGATGATGGCATATGGCAAAAAAACAAAGGACAATCATTTACGCAAGAGGCAACTTTATGAAAGATATTCTCATTTCGGTGAAAGGAATTTCATAACTTATGCTCAAAATGCCGCAAGAGCTACTTATAAGAATTCAAATGGTATTCTTAAACAAGGCTTTAATTCCGTCAGTATAAAAAGGCAATTATGTGCTCATTTTGCAATACTTCAAAAAGATTTAAAAGAAAGTAGCGCACAATTTGCTTTGTTAAAAGGGACAGCGACAAAATCGTAGAGCATGGTTTACCAAACTATTATACCATCCAAAACCGTAACAAATACGTAACGGAGAAAAATTTCACGGTTCCACAAATAGTTCATATATTGCTTCTGTAAAGCGTGAACGCTGAATTTGCACGATGTAAAAAGGTACAGGCCGAAAGTCTCATAATCTTTTGGTCCCTGGTTCGAGCCCAGGTGGGCGCACCGAGAAAAGCCTTACGAAAGTAAGGCTTTTTTGATTTCCGAGGTATTTTATCTGATTATAGATTTTGACGATAATTTGTGGACTAAGCGACCAATTACTTGGTTTACATTCTTTATTCTCCCAGTTTAGATAAATATGATATTGGCTATAAGAAGCATTACTTTTTGAAACAGCCCCTTTTTGTTCAGAGCAATTTTTAAAAGCCCTCTTAAGATTTCAAGTTTAAATATACAAACGGTATCCCTGATACGATATAATACGCTATTTACCTATATTGACACCCGGCGAAGCAAGTCTAGAGTTTTACACAAACTACGCCTATCTCCAGAATGTTTCTCCTTTTGCCCGAACGGCCGAGCTTTGTCCTTTTGGAATTACAGGTTTAACTTCAGGACTGGAGTCCATATCGTATTTTTTACCATCTGCCGGAATAATCTTTAGAAACCAATGGCTATTTTGGGATAAAGGCGCATGAAAATAATCAGCTCCCACTAACAAATACTTACCATCAGGAGAAAATTCGCCGAATGCCTCGTCCCCATTTCCAGATGTAACTTGCTGAAAATTCTCTCCCGTAATATCCATCATGAAGATATGTTTGTTAACATACATGCTAATTTTCTGTCCGTTGTTGCTCACACGTACGTTTCCCCAATTTTCGTAATTCATCTCTTTCACCAATGTTAAACTTGTATATGGAGGTACAGACTTTAGAAGCTTGTTCTGAAAACTAACCAAAATACTATTACCCGGTAACCAGTATGCATCATCTTGGGATGAGAATGGAATATCCCCTATTCCGCTCATCTCATATTTTATAGTACCATCCATATCCATAATGGTTATCCCATTCATGCCGTCTGGAGCAACCATAATCATTGAATTATCAAAAGAAATTTTTCCTGTATTTTTTGTACTATTTCCATTCCGAGGAACATACTCAAAGGATTTGATAATTTGATCATTTGCTGTATTGACAATGGTAAAAACATTACGGTCATACATCCCAGGCTCTCTGGCAGATACAATACGAAGTTTTCCATCTCTGCTTAATTCCCACCCCACAGTATTATAGGCATTATAGGAAAAAAAGTTTGTTTCATTCCCGGTGCGCATATCAATATTTTTCACGTCGGATGTATATTCATGATATATATTACCACTTAGGGAAAGATTGCTTTTGTCATCATCGCTTTTGGAACAGGACAGAAACATCATTGATATTAGACTGACTTTAAAGACATATACAAAATGATTTATTTTCATAGCAAATAGTATTAACAGAAATTAATAATTACTCTAAAGAAGTATGGTACAACATACAAGCTCTTTTATAAAAGCCAGATTATTAAAAGCTTGAGATTTACAAAAAAAATGCCAGCTTTAGACAATTTATCAAGTCAACAAATCTTCTATAAGAATTCTACCAGCATATTCTTAACATAATTGAATAGTTGTAAAAAATTCAAATCTTTTTATCCAATAAAATGTTGTACAACTATTTAACTATAAATTTCATCTTATGTTAGTAGAACAATGGATTGGAGAATTTGAGCAAGAAGTGCTTAGCACCAGAAAGCTACTTCAGGCTATACCACAAAAAGATATTGGATATAAACCCTCCGATATATCGTGGACTATGGGAGAACTTGCCCAGCATATTGCAACTATTTACTATTGGTATAAAGGAACTCTTACGAAGGACGTTTATGATATGGCTAGTGATTCTCTGGAAAGAGCAGACCCAAACAATATTGAGGAGACTGTAGCTTTATTTGAGCGCAACGTAGAAATAGCCAGAGAAGCATTGAATACACTTAAAGACGAAAATCTGGCAAATAACTGGACGATGAAATATGGAGATAAAACCTTGCTGGGTCCTATGCCACGCGGAGTAGTTGCCAGAGGTTTTCTATTTAACCACTTATACCACCACAGAGGTGAAATGATTATGTATTTACGAGCCACCGGAAACAAAGTACCAGGATTATACGGACCAACATACGAAGATAGCCTACATAAAACCTCTTAATTTATACCAGTCGCTTTAGACTCAGTTGAAGTCTAAAGCGGCGCACCTTAAACCTATATACAAAATCCAGAGGAATTCAACACTTATTTCCTTAATTTAGTTTTTGAATTCTCTTTATAAAAATGGCAAACATCAACCGAGAAGATATCTATCTTATTAACCAACACAGCAAGCTAAGCAAACAAACTGTAGAAAAAGCGCTTCAGGAAAAGGTTTATAACGATAAAACTGCATGGCAGAAGTTTCTTAAACTATTTTTCCTGATGCTGGGCCTTGGCTTTACAACAGCAGGAATTGTTTTCTTCTTCGCCTATAATTGGGCAGGTTTACATAAGTTCAGCAAAATTGGTCTGATAGAAGCCTTGATTATTACTACAACCATTCTCGCTTCGCTTTCTAAAATAAATATCAATATCAGGAATATTATCTTAACAGGATCCAGCGTCTTGGTAGGTGTATTATTCGCTGTATTCGGACAAATTTATCAAACCGGGGCTAATGCTTATGATTTCTTTCTAGCCTGGACAATTTTCATCACTTTATGGGCTGCAATTTCAAATTTTGCTCCGCTATGGTTGCTTCATTTGGTTCTAATTAATACAACATTTGTTTTATACACCAATCAGGTTGCAAGAGATTGGTCAGATGTTCTGTCCTTCACCTTGCTTTTTCTCATCAATTCAATTGCATCTATTAGTGTAGTCTTGATTTCGGTATATTATCAAAAAATAAAAGTAGCTAATTGGTTTTTAAATATAATGGTACTGGCCTCGGCAACTTATGCTACCATTGGAATAGTTATGGGTATCTTTGATCAATTTGAACCTGTATTTTTAGTTTTAATAGTATGTGTTCTTGCTGTTTACCTATTAGGTGTTTTACACGGATTGAGGTCAAAAAACATATTTTATCTCGCTATTATACCGTTTAGTCTGATAGTGATTGCATCAGCGCTGCTAATAAAAATTTCAGATGGCGAACTGATGTTTCTATTTATTAGCCTCTTTATTATTGCGAGCATTACCGGGCTAGTAAAAAGTTTGATTAACCTGCAAAAGAAATGGATATATGAAAAATAAGGAATCTTTAAAAGATTGCATCACATACCTCCAGTCTATAGAAAAAGAAAACTTAGAGCTTAATGAAAGCGCTATTTTTTCTGTTTATGAGTCTAGGGACAATCAATCTCTGGCGATAAAAGTGCTTTCTGTTTTTGGTGGCATAATGGCCAGCCTGGCCTTTTTAGGGTTTCTTGGTCTTGCGGGTTTATTTGAATCAGACACTGCTTTGCTAATTTTTGGAATGCTATGTATTGCCGCTGCCATTGGAATAAACAAAAAGTACGATAAAATTATTTTTGATACATTCAGCGTTTCATTTTATCTCATCGGCTTTATTATTTTGGCATTTAGCTTAAGTAAAATGGGTGCAAACGAAAACACCATCAGTGGTATTTTTATTTTGCTTTCTTTCCTCTCCTTAAGTATAGTGCACAGCTATATACTATCGTTTATTTCTGTTTTAATTATTAACGGGAGTATTTTAATGCTCGTATTTTCAAACCGGATTTACGAACTGATGTATCTATACAGTATTTTGCTGGCACTGCTACTCACTTATATATTCTTAAAGGAGGCTAAAATAATTTCAACAAAAAAAGCGCTTTCCAGATTATACAACCCTATTCGTATTGGACTCATTTTTTCTTTCCTGGCAGCACTCATTAGCATCAGCAAGAAGGGGATTATGCCTATATCAACTCAGTATATGGTTTTGTCTTCTGTCTTTATCATAGCTATAATTATTTACACTATATCTCCTATTTTAGAAATCCTCAACGTTAATAAAACCACACAAAAAACAGCAATTTACGCTTTCAGCACTCTGCTGTTACTGCCTACGGCAGCATTTCCTGCGCTATCTGGCGGCATCCTGATAATTATGTTAAGCTTTAGGGCAAACTATAAAACCGCCTTTGTGATAGGCATTATTGCTTTTCTTTACGCTATATCTCAATATTACTATGATTTACATTTTACCTTACTCAGCAAATCTATACTCTTATTGATATCGGGAATTCTATTTATTATTCTGTATCTGATTACTAAGCAAAAACTAACATCGAATGAAAAGATATAAATGGATAATTATATGGTTAAACCTGATAATTTTACTGGTTTACTTCAATTATTCGGTTGCCAAGAAGGAAGAATTGTTTAAAGACGGGCAATTGATTTTATTAGAACTTGCCCCGGTCGATCCTCGCTCTTTAATGCAGGGCGATTATATGGCCTTACGCTACAAAATATCAGAAAATATAAGCTCGGACACTATCCCTAAACGTGGGTACTGTGTAGTTAGATTGAATAGCAATGGTGTGGCGCAAAAAATCAGGTTTCAAAAAAACACTACTCCTTTAAATTCTGGCGAGTATGTTATCGAGTTCACATCACCGAACAAATGGAATATCAATATCGGAGCAGAATCTTTCTTTTTTCAGGAAGGGCATGCCAAAAAGTATGAAAATGCTAAATACGGCGGACTGAAAATAGACAAAAAAGGAAATAGCCTGTTGATTGGACTTTATGATGAGCAATTAAAAGTTATTCGTTAATTTGTATGTATAAAAAAATCCTGGTATTCCTCCGGATAGAATAAAATGAGGCTAAGCTTCTTCTGCAACAAAAGAAAGTCTAAAAACAGTTCCCTCGCCCAATTCACTATCTATTTCTATTTTCCCGTTCAACTTATCCATTATTCTTTTTACAATAGTTAAACCCACACCAGAGCCTTCAAAATCCTGAGCGTTAGACAAGCGCTTAAAAATTTCAAATATTTTCTCTTTATTCTCAGACGAGATACCAATTCCGTTATCTTCTACCTCATAAACAATATAGTTATCATCAGTAATACGGCTGTTTATGCTAATTTGTGGAAATTCTTCTCTGCTGCTATATTTAACGGCATTACTAATTACATTCAGGAATAGCTGGTATAACAAGGTTCTATCGCCGTAAACCGGTAATAATTCCCCTATAGAAATCTTAATGATATCTGCTTTCTCGGGGTTATAGCGGTTAACACTATCGTCCACGATTTTCATTAAAAATTGCTCAACCTCTATTCTTTCGCCGCTAAAATCCCAGGATTTAGCCTTTGAAAACGCCAGGGTTTTATCCAGCATATCCGTCATCAGCGTTACAGATTCTAAAATATTATTGCACATTTTAGCTACCAGCTCATGCTCGCTTTCTAGTTTCTGCTGTAGAATTTGTGCGCTTAATTTAATAGAAGACAGCGGATTTTTAAGATCATGGCTTAACGTATAGGAGAAAGTATCCAATGCGTTATTCATGGTTTTTAGCTGATTGTTCAGCTCCTGTATCTCATTAATCTTTCTCACGAAAGACTTGCGAACAAGTTGGCTTAAACGCTCTGCAAATTGCTTTTCTTTTCTTAACCATGGAGCCGATTTACCCTTCACCTCTTGTTTCCAGGCATCAAAAGATGTTCTGGGCGATGCATATTGGTATTGTAGCTGGGGGTTATATTTTAAAATTTTCTCTGGCTTACCTGCCCAGGTTTCTTCTATCAAAATTTCTTTACGAAAAAGATAGATCTCCAGATTATCTAAAAAATCTAACCTTAATATACCGGGAAAACTTGTAGAAGAATTTGGAATAACCTCGTTAAATGGAAAATTATCTGTTATATAAAATGGTTCCTGTTTTTGTTGCTCTATATAGTTTCTTACTTTTTTAATCTCGCAGGCATTGGGCCTTTCATTAAATAGCAAGAATTCATCGTCATATTTAATGGCCATACCGTCAGACGAGGTAAAGTCCATAATATCCTTAGAAAAATCTTTCAGCGTAAGCAATACGTCCTTATTTATCAAAAGGTTTGCATTTACATTTAACAACAATTGCTCAATTTCTTGCTGATAGGCTAATTCTTCCTGCTTTTGCATGCTGGAATGCCTGTTTACCGCATACTGCGTTAAAAAAACGCATAAATGACGCTGGTTAAGGTCTATCATTTTAGGACTTAAATTCTGGCAGGCCACCAAGCCCCAAAGTTTTCCGTCTTTAATAATAGAGAAGCTTCCGCTGGCTTGCACCTGTGCATTGCGTAGGTACTCTAAGTGTACCGGAGACAGCGCCCTAACGGCCGTCTTACTAAGATCAAGCTCTTGAGAAGGCAACCCCAACACAGGAACCGCAGCTTGGTTAACATCTGGCGTTACCCGCGAAAGAATGCGTGTGTACAACTCTCTGGCCTGCTTTGGTATATCAAATTCGGGGTAGCGATAGCCCAGTAAGGGCTCTAAACCATCGGATACATGCTCTGCAACAACCTGTCCGCTTCCGTCTTCTAAAAACTTATAAACCATTACCCTATCGTAACCTATAACACTATAAATTTTTTCGCAGAGGGCTTTCCAGTATGCGTTGCCAGAATCGTCTATATGTTTGGCCAGAAAATACAGATTGGGATTATGAGGAGCTTGTATGTTTTTCTGTTCCAGTTCTACATAAATACTTTCTGCAACAACGTAAATGCTTATATAATAATCTTTTCCCGCTATTAGAATATCATCCACAAAACGGTCTGAAACCTCATGCTTTGGACCATATATAACTTCCTCTATAGCAGAAATTTTAGTGTTTAAATGGAAATAGCTAACAAGATCCTGAAAATGTAAACTTACTGTCTGTGGAAAAAGCTGAAGTGTATTTTCGCTATAGGCGATACACTGTTTTTGTCTATTAAAAACAAGCAGATACCCAAAAGCCTGTATATTTCCACACAAATGAATCTCCTCCTGTTCACAATTCACATACAAGTGTTGGTGCGTATTGTTGTTGCTCATCTATTCAAAGATAAGCATAAAAATTATAAACTCTTAAACCCAAATGCTTAGAATGTTCGATTTAGTAAAATCCCGTTCTTTTTTCGATAATATGCTACACCCGACATACTTATATTTTAGTTTTTAAGATGAAATATTTTAATTTGTAATTATTCTAACAGAAAAAATATGCCTTTAACCAAACAAATTAAAGAATCAACCCAAACGGCGCATCAACACCTGGAAAAACACGTTATACAGAAATTAAAAGCTGTAGCCAATGATAATGACTATGCCTGCCTGCTTAGTTATTTTTACGCTTATTTTTTTCCTATTGAAAAAACAATTGCCCGCTTTCTGCCAGATTTTATGACCGGGTATTTTGAAACCAGAAGAAATGCCGATGCCATAGCCCACGATTTACGCAGTTTAGGTTTTAATAATCTGGATTTACCAGAAGTATCTCTACCTGTAATAGACGGTGACAATAAAGCATTGGGAGCTTTGTATGTCCTGGAAGGCTCTATAATGGGCGGGCCCTATATTATAAAAATATTGCAGCAAAAAGGCATTGATAAAGGCTTTGCTTTTTTTAGTGGCTACGGCAACGAGACGCAAAACCGCTGGAATACTTTTACAGATTTGCTAAATACCTTTATTGAGCATGAAACAGACCTGCAGGAAATTATCGATGCAGCAAATGATACCTTTAGTCATTTCTTAGCAACGTTTCAACAAAATAAATAAAACTTATCTCTTGCTCATCCACACTCTCCGATTAAGTTTTTATTCTGATTTTTGTATGTATTGTTAAGACTGTCAGAAAAATTGTTTTTTGTTGGGTTGAGCCCGACGTAAAATTCAGGGTAAACTTAATAGAATTTGCCAGACTGAGCGTGTGCCCCGCAATATTGCTATTCAGCGTAGATTTTAGGTAGCATGTGCTAAACAGGGTATCAGGAAGGCCTGCTTTCCCTTCCTCATTTATGAATCTTCCAACGGACAAACAAATGTCTTTTTGAAAACAGAACTTTGCCTGAAATATCTCTACTGCCACTTGCCGGACTAAGTCCTCCGTTTTTATGAGTGCTTTATAAGTCGCCCACTAACTTAAATCAGGGAGGAGAGATTTTACCTCTATTAAATCAAATCCTTTAACCTAAAAAGCCCCATTCAGCGGTTTTTACCGTTACAATTAAGTACTCATCCGCTTATAGTAACCTTCAGGTAACGGTTAAGATACCTTCAGGTAAGCTCCAGACTTAGCGCCAGCACATTCTCCATTATGATCAAATTCGCCTGGTAAAAACACCACTTATTGAACATGCTCTTTTTTTAATTTATTTAAACAATTCCTACTTAAAACACTTATGTATATATCTGTTTTATAACTAAATAAGCATTAGGAACAATTGAATAAATTTAAATCAAAACCATATGTCTAAAAAAATCTCTGTATTAATAGGTAGTCTTCGAAAAGACTCCTTTAACAAAAAAGTAGCTCAGGAAATCATCAAGTTAGCTTCAGGAAACTTAGTATTCGAGATTCTGGAAATCGGTCATTTGGAGCATTATAACGAGGATATAGACGGAGACAATCCGCCGAAGAGCTGGACCGACTTCAGAAACAAAATTAAAACTTCTGACGGCTTCTTGTTTTGTACCCCTGAATACAATCGCTCTGTGCCTTCCGTTTTAAAAAATGCGATTGATATTGGCTCCAGACCCTACGGACAAAACAGTTGGGGCGGCAAACCTGGTGCAATCGTAAGTGTTTCTATGAGTGCTTTGGGCGCTTTCGGCGCTAATCATCATCTTCGCCAGTCTATGGTTTTTGTAGATGTTTTGATGATGCAGCAACCCGAAGCTTATATTGGCAATGCACACACTTTGTTTAATGAAGCCGGCGAATTGGCAGAAGGCACAAAAAAGTTTCTTCAGAACTATATTAATGCATATGAGAATTGGGTAAATAAATTCTAAAGCTTAACATATTAAACAGCCTTACTAAAACCAAAGCTTTTATATCCAAAAAGCATGCACTCAAATAAAAATAGTCTCTACGGTTCTAAATCCTGATTTTAAAGTATGCAGATGTAGAGACTATATTTTTATTAATGTGTGTGATTGCTGAAATATTAAACCGCTTCTTCCGCTCGTTTTATAGCCAAACGTTCTTTCCAGCTCATATATTTTGTACTGAAAGTTTTCTTCATATAATCATCAAACTTTCTTTGTACAGTAAGATTATACAAACTTTTCGCTTTTATTCCCCAGGATTTATCCCATGCTCTTAAAGAAATAGAGAAAGAGCCATCCAGGTACTTCATCCAATGCCACATTCCGGTGGGCATAAATAATGTTTCACCGTGTTCTAAAATAGTCTCCTGCCCTTCTACACCTTTTAAAGCCGGAAACTTATCAAAATCCGGATTGGCAATATCATAATCTTCTAAAGCATAAGTTGCAAACGGAATTTTGTATAATCTTGTACTCCATTTATTGTCAAACAGAATAATATGCTTGCGCCCATGAAAATGCGTATGAAAGATATGCGCCAGATCGATATCGTAATGCAAGAAAGTAACAGAACCCGCACCGCCGAAAAACATATTAGGATATTTATCTAAAAAACCACCCATTAAATCTCTTGGAGAACGGTAATCGTCTAATAACTTTGGTGCATGTTTTATCGGATCAAAAAGAAATATCCTTAAATCGGTAGGTTCTCGCCTAATCAAATCTATATAATCTCCAAACTTCATTTCTGCCGCAGCAGCATTTATAGGTTTGGATGGGTCGGCCTTAGAACTATCATACAAAGGCACAATTTGCTCCCCTACCGTCTCTTTAAGATAGTCGAAAGTCCACTTCTGCAACGCAGGCCAAGAGTCTGTCATTTTTCTAATTACCAAAGGCTTACGTGGTATCAGATAGTTTTTAATAAAATCTTCTTTACCAATCGTATCTACTTTTTCAACCTGATTTAGTATCAAACTCATAATTAATAAAAAATTAACATTACAAATTTAATTTTTTATGCAATTTATATTTAGTTGCCAATTATTAATGATGCAAAACTGACACTCATACCAAATATACAGTTGAATAACTAATATTACGACACAGTTGTCAACTACCGTCACCAACCAACATACCTATGAACTATTAACCATTGACCAACAAACTATTAAAATAAAACCTTATTTTTGCGCAAATTTCAAAAATTAATGAGTACACTTTCAGAACAAGAGATTCAAAGACGCCAGTCTCTTCAGGAGCTAAGAAAATTAGGTATAAACCCCTATCCTGCCGAAGCTTTCGATATAAACGCAAATGCGTTAGATATTATTACAAACTACGAAAGAGACAAAACCTCATATAAGAATATCAGTATAGCTGGAAGAATCATGACCCGCAGAATTATGGGAAATGCTTCTTTTGTTGAACTGCAAGATGCTACAGGCAGAATGCAGGTCTATATCAGAAGAGACGATATTTGCCCCGGAGACGATAAAACCTTATACAATACTGTATTTAAAAAACTTTTGGATATTGGCGATTATATTGGCATTAAAGGCCATGTTTTCACCACACAAACCGGAGAAATATCTTTACATGCATCTGAATTTACGGTTTTAAGCAAATCTTTAAAGCCGCTCCCTATTGTAAAAAGAGACGACGATGGTAATATTTACGACGGCTTTACCGATCCGGAAATGCGTTACAGAATGCGTTACGTAGATTTAACGGTAAATCCAGAGTATAAAGAAATATTTAAAACACGTTCAAAAGTAATCAGTACCATGCGCAGCTATTTCGATGCTCGCGGATGGATGGAAGTGGAAACTCCTATTCTGCAAGCCATTCATGGCGGTGCTGCAGCAAGGCCTTTTAACACTTACCACAACACTTTAGACATGCCCTTGTATTTGCGTATTGCTAATGAGTTGTATCTGAAAAGATTAATTGTTGCCGGTTTTGATGGTGTGTACGAATTCGGAAAAATGTTCAGGAATGAGGGCATGGACCGTACGCACAATCCGGAATTTACCTCTATGGAAATCTACGTTGCCTACAAAGATTATATCTGGATGATGGGCATGGTAGAAGAATGTTTAGAAAAAGTAACCACGGCAATACATGGTCAAACAAAAATTAAAATCGGTAATAACGAAATAGAATTTGCCGGACCATACGAAAAATTGTCTATGTATGATTCTATTCAGAAATACACTGGCATAGACGTTTCTAATATGGACGAAGCAGAACTGATAACTACTTGTAACAATCTTGGAATTGAAGTAGATGCTTCTATGGGTAAAGGTAAATTGGTGGACGCTATTTTTGGAGATAAAGTAGAGCATAACTTAATCCAACCTACTTTTATTACAGATTATCCTATCGAAATGACGCCTTTGGCTAAAAAACACCGTAGCAAAGAAGGTTTGGTAGAGCGTTTCGAGCTGTTTGTGCAAGGCAAAGAAATTGCCAATGCCTATTCAGAGTTGAATGACGCTATAGACCAGAAAGAAAGATTGGAAGACCAACTGAAACTAGCTGCCAGAGGCGATGATGAAGCTATGGCGATGGATGACGATTTTGTAAGAGCTTTAGAATACGGCATGCCTCCAACCGCAGGTTTAGGTATTGGAATAGATAGATTAGTGATGTTGATGACCAACCAATCGTCTATTCAGGAAGTATTATTCTTCCCGCAGATGCGCCCAGAGAAAAAAGCTAAAGTTACTACAGACGAAGATTTTGTAGCACAAGGCGTTCCGGCAGAATGGGTACAAGTGGTTCGTAAAATGAACATCAATACCATAGAAGAGCTTAAAGCTGCAAACCCTAATAAAGTATTTAATGATTTAGGCGGAATGCGTAAAAAAATGAAACTAGACCTGACTATGCCTCAAAAAGAAGAGGTACTGAAATGGTTTGAATAAATTTAGTTAACATTAACTAAACAATAGGTTTATAATAATTTAAAGCCTGCTTAACATTAACTTAAGCAGGCTTTTCTATTTTAGTAGCAACAAAAATGATAAAATTATGAATACACTATTTTTTAGAGATTGTGATTATCTCCCATTCAACAGAGAAAACTTTTTAGATTTCCCATTATTGGCAGCCTTTCTGCGAAACAGTAATTCTAAGACTGGTCTTTTTGATTTTGAAGAGCTAAGCAGCGGCATAGAAGAAAGAAAGTTTAATGAAGACAGAGAAACAGATAGTTTATCAGAGAAATAAACTATCTAACCCAACATCACCTACCAAACATATTCCTTAAACCATTTCCATTATAATTTTAATCACACAATAACAGCTTATTCTATTTTAAATAAGCCACTTGTGTTTTTATTTTTAGTACAAGACATTTTTCTAAGCACATATAAACCTAGACACATAGGTCTCTTTGTAATCATGAATATCATTTAATCATAAAATTAAGGTTCAGACAATTATTGGTAATTCGCCCCTCGTAAATCTAAAATCATAATTTCCCCTTCACCTTCCATTCCTCAAAGGTTTTAAAATCTCTTCCAAACCGTTAATTTTAATTTCATAGATAGTAGCTAATTGTTGTCCAAGCCTTCCGGCAGGCCATCCTTTGGTATGCATCCATTCCAGATAAGAAACCGGAATATCGCACAATACATAATCTTTATATTTGCCAAAAGGCATCCTCACCTTCACTAAATCCAGTAATATTTTAGAATCCATAAATCAAAATAAACCATTATCTTGCATATTTTTGCATTTCTTTTTTAACATGATGACTACAGATATTTACGGAACTTTCTTAAAAGACTATTTAAAAAACGGCGAAACAGAGACAGTATGGCTGCATAATAGCTATGCAGAAGCAGAAGAAATGCCCGTAGATATATTCTTCAGAAAGGAGTATGAATTATCTGACCTTGAACTACTTGCTCTGCGTTTATGCAAAGGAAAAGTGCTGGATATTGGCGCCGGAGCCGGTTCCATTAGCTTAATCTTACAAAAAAGAGGAGTTGATGTTACGGCAATAGAAATCTCACCCGGTGCCTGTGAAGTGATGCATATGCGTAGCATCAAAAAAATCGTCAATCAGGATATTTTTACTTACCAGAAAGAAACATTCGACACACTTTTATTGGTCATGAATGGCATTGGCTTTTGCCAGTATGTAGACCAGGTAGAAGTTTTTCTAAAACATGCCAAAACCTTGCTCAATCCGGGCGGGCAAATCTTGTTTGATTCTTCAGACGTCTCCTATCTCTACGAAAATAAACCCTACCAGGACTTTGGTTATTTTGGCGAGATAGATTACCAGTATGAATACAAAGGAAATAAAGGCCAGTGGTTTACGTGGATTTATTTAGAACGCGAACTGATGCAGGAAATAGCCGAAAAATGCGGCTACCAAATGAGCATTCTCTTTGAAGATGGCAACGACCAATACCTGGCAAAATTAACATTGGATTAGTCTTTATTGCTTTTATAATTTTCATGCTCACTTTACCGCAGTTCTCCACAAGCTTAAAACAGGAAACAGCCTTCCATCAGCTCATTAACCACAATGTGAATAAAATTTCACATATATGTGTAGAACTTGTATAGGCTTAAAGCCCTCTTCTTGCACTTAATTAAATAACTTCGCAGAAGTAAATCGGAAAGAGTAATTTCTTCTACAGCATAAGACCAATAGCTTTATAAAAGAGCAAAATATCCTGTGCCGTAAATAGAAAACACTTTACTCAATTAAACAGGAAAAACTAAAACTAGCATTGCGCATCAGCTGTACCCCGCTTTACTTTTTTAAGTCGATAAATTAGAGAATATTTATACTATGAGCATTTTTGATAAACGAATTAACTACAAACCATTCGAATACCCGGAAATTCTGGAATTCACCAATGCAATTAATAAATCTTTCTGGGTACACTCTGAAATAGATTTCACAGCAGACACACAAGACTTCCACTCGCACCTTACGGTTAATGAAAAAGAAGCCGTAAAAAGAGCTTTACTTGCTATTGCACAAATTGAGGTTAATGTAAAATCTTTCTGGGGAAATCTGTACAACCACTTACCAAAACCAGAATTTAACGGCTTAGGCGCTACCTTTGCAGAATGCGAATTCAGACATTCGGAAGCTTATTCCAGATTACTGGAGGTTTTAGGTTATAATAACGAATTCGAGAGAGTTATTGAGATTCCGGTTATCAAGAAAAGAATCTCTTACCTGGCTAATGCGCTTAAAGACACTAAGTCTGACGATAAAAAGGCATACATCAAATCTCTTATCCTATTCACTATCCTGATAGAGAACGTATCGCTGTTCAGTCAGTTTGCCATTATCCTATCTTTCACCCGTTTCCAGGGCGTTATGAAAAACGTAAGCAATATCATCGCCTGGACATCTATAGACGAGCAAATCCATGCTAACGCGGGTATGTTTATCGTGAATAAAATTAAAGAAGAATTTCCTGAATATATTGACGAGAATACGCAGCAGGAAGTTTATGATATCGTTACAGAATCTATCAATATAGAAGATGAAATATTAGGCTGGATATTCGAAAACGGAGATTTAGAGCATATCAACCGTAAAGATCTGCTAAACTTCATGAAATATCGTATAGACGTGAGTTTACAACAAATTGGCTTTAAAAAACTTTACCACGTTTCAGAATCAGAATATGCGCCAATGGTATGGTTTGAGGAAGAAATTTTTGCCAACAGCTTAGACGATTTCTTTGCCAAACGTCCGGTAGATTATACTAAACACGACAAAAGCATTAGTGCAGACGATTTATTTTAACAATTAACGCAAACAATACTATAAAAGAATATGCAAAACCTTTGGTGGCTTAACGAAGAAAGCGAGCAGATTTTAAATAGAGGATATTTATTAAAAGGAGAAACACCGCAAAAAGCAATTGAACGTATTGCTACAGCGGCGGCGAGGAGATTATACAAACCAGAACTGGCAGAATCATTTATAGAAATGATTAGCAAAGGCTGGATGAGTTTAAGTTCACCCATTTGGGCTAACATGGGTACAGAAAGAGGGCTTCCAATTTCTTGTTTCAATGTTCACGTTCCGGATCATATAGAAGGAATTACCCATAAATTAGGCGAGGTTATTATGCAAACCAAAACAGGCGGAGGTACTTCTGGCTATTTTGGCGAACTAAGAGCAAGGGGAACTGCAGTTACCGATAATGGTAAAAGTAGTGGTGCTGTTAGCTTCATGAAATTGTTTGATACTGCCATGGATACCATCTCTCAGGGTGGCGTTAGACGTGGTGCTTTTGCTGCTTATCTGGATATTGACCATTCTGATATCAAAGAGTTTTTAGATATCAAAAACATTGGTAACCCCATACAGAACCTATTCTTTGCCGTTTGTGTGCCAGATTACTGGATGCAGGATATGATTGATGGCGATAGAGAAAAAAGAGATGTATGGGCGAAAGTGCTGGAATGCCGCCAACAAAAAGGCTTGCCTTATATTTTCTTCTCAGACAATGTGAACCGCTTTAAGCCAGATGTTTACAAAGACAAGGAAATGACTATTTATGCAAGTAACCTGTGCTCAGAAATTGCATTGCCTTCGTCCAGAGACGAATCTTTTGTTTGCTGTTTATCTTCTATGAACCTGGAACTTTATGACGAGTGGAAAGATACCGGCGCAGTAAGATTAGCTACTTTCTTTTTAGATGCGGTAATGAGTGAATTTATTGAGAAAACCGAAGGCAACCATTACCTGCAATCGGCCAATAACTTTGCTAAAAACCACAGAGCTTTAGGTTTAGGCGTAATGGGCTGGCATTCTTATCTGCAAAAGAACATGATTGCTTTTGAAAGCCTACAGGCCAAGCAGCTAACCAATACTATTTTTAAAGACTTACAGGAAAAATCTTTAAAAGCTTCTGAAGAATTAGCTAATATTTACGGAGAACCTGCACTATTAAAAGGTTACGGAAGAAGAAATACAACCTTAATGGCCATCGCCCCTACTACTTCTTCGTCTGCTATTTTAGGGCAAACTTCGCCGGGTATAGAACCATATAGCAGTAACTACTACAAAGCAGGATTAGCAAAAGGTAACTTCATCAGAAAAAACAAATACCTGAAAGCCTTATTAGAAGAAAAAGGTATTGATAACGAAGAAACCTGGAGAACCATCATGTTAAACCACGGAAGCGTACAGCATCTGGATGAATTAACACAGGAAGAAAAAGATATTTTTAAAACTTTTAAAGAGCTTAGCCAGTACGAAATTATTCTGCAAGCTTCTATCAGACAAAAATATATAGATCAGGCGCAAAGCTTAAACATCAATATCCCAGCAAACCTGCCGGTAAAAGATGTAAACAACCTGATTATAGAAGCGTGGAAACTGGGCGTAAAAACACTTTACTACCAACGCAGCCAAAGTGTTTCTAAAGAATTTGTAGCTAATCTGGTTACTTGTACCAGCTGCGAAGCTTAAACAAAACAGTACTTTTTAGATAAGGGCGTCTAAAAAGTACTGTTTTTTATCTGTCTAAAAGGCGTAGTCTAAGCCTTTATTTGCTATTAACGTACATTTTTATCCAGAAGTTTGACGAAGTGCATTCAATAAGCTTGTATTGAGCTAGCCAAAATGCTCAACTGACAAAGTGCAGTACTCAGCCGTAGTGTTAAGGAGACACAGAGCCGCAAAACAGCAGTACTTTAGAAAGAACTTTCAGAAAGTTCTAAACCAATAAGACCATAAGCAAATTCCTTTCAAAAAATGGTAGCTGTAAAGAACATCTGGCCACAGCCGAGCCTCTAGCGAAGCGGTTTGTTTGCCCGTTTCTGCAGAGATGTTCAATAAATTACTAAAGGGCAAAGAAAAGTCAGCGACACCATTTTTCTGCTGAGCGAGGGCTAAGAGCCAAAGCCATGAAAAAGGAAGGTTTTTTGCTATACTTTTTTCAAAAAATTATAAAAACAACCAGCGTCGCTGGGACTAGTAGAACGCCTATGCTCATGTAAAATATCACAACGTTCATAAACAAAAAAGAGGTTGTCTCAACACTCATAAATGTCACATTAAGCGGAGTCGAAATGTCTCTCAGTTAATCAGAAATAGGCTTCGACTAAGTTTATCCTGAGCTTGTCGAAGAGCTCAGCCTGACAGAATCGACACTTTTGAGACAGCCTCTTTTTTTAATAGATGCCTTTACTTACAATAAAGTCCTTCTCAGCTCCTCATCAGATTTAGGCGATAAATAAGACAAAGGAATATCCAATACTGTTCTGGCACCTGTTTGTCCTTGCTTAACCATTTTACCAACTGCTCTGGCATAAGCCACCAAAACACTTGCAGTAAACTCCGGATTACTTTCTAAAGCCAAACTAAACTCTATACGTTGTTTATTACCACTGCCGGTTTTTCCAGAACGGAAAACAATTCCGCCATGTGGCATAGCCGAATGATTGGCTTTCAGTTCCTCCTCTGTAATAAAGTTTACAATCGTTTCGTAATCGGCAAAGTAATGCGGCATAGTTACAATTTCTTTTTCTATTGCCTGTAAATCTGTACCTTCTTCTGGCACTACATAACAAACACGCTGATGCTTCTCTGCTGTTGCCAGTTCGGGGTTTTCACCAGAACGTACTCTTTCTAAAGCCCCATCAATCGGAATGGTGTATTGCACCCCTCCTTTTACTCCGGCTACACGTCTTACCGCATCAGAATGTCCCTGACTTAATCCTTTTCCCCAAAAAGTGTAGTCCTCGCCCTCTGGCAATACACTTTGTCCTATCAGCCTTGCTAAAGAAAACAGTCCCGGGTCCCAGCCCGTAGAAATTACGCTTAAAGTATTATGCGCTTTGGTGTTTTCGTCTACTTTGGCAAAATATTCAGGAATTTTGGCATGCGTATCAAAACTATCTACTGTGTTAAATAATTTAGAAACCTGCAATACCTGCTCTGGTAAATCTTTAGAAGATCCGCCGCAAAGTATCATCACATCTATTTTATCCTTATAGCTCTCCATTTCGGCAATAGATACAACTTTTGCTGCGCTGCCAATGTCGCCAGGCTGCCTTCTGGTAAAAACAGCTACCAATTCCATATCCGGGTTTTGCTTAATAGCCAACTCTACCCCTCTGCCCAAATTTCCGTATCCAACAATTCCAATTCTTAAAGTTCTTTCAAATGTATCTCTCATTCTTATGCAAAAAATTAATATGCTCCAAAACTAAGCAAATTGCCAGAAATAAAGTCTAATAAACTCACTAACTAAGGCCTAACAACTAACAAACTAACCAACTAAGTAATTATCTTTGCGCAAATTTTTAAAAAACAGCCATAGTGATAAATGTAAATAACGTTTCCGTAAGTTTTGGCGGAACTACTCTTTTCAGCGATGTTTCCTTTTCTATTAATGAGAACGACAAAATAGCCCTGATGGGCAAAAATGGTGCGGGTAAATCTACCCTGCTTAAAATTATTGCCGGAGCAAATCAGCCTACTACAGGTAATGTAACCGGCCCCAAAGATGCAGTTATTGCCTATTTGCCTCAGCATTTGCTTACAGAAGACAAAGTAACCGTGTTTGAAGAAACGGCTAAAGCTTTTGATGAAATGCACCAAATGCAGGCAGAACTGGATAACCTGAACGAACAACTAAATACGCGTAGTGATTACGACAGTGATGATTACATGAAGCTCATCGAACGTGTATCTGAATTAAGCGAGAAATTCTATTCTATTGAAGAAACCAATTACGATGCAGAAATAGAAAAAGTACTGAAAGGCCTGGGTTTTGAGCGTTCTGACTTTAGCCGCCTAACTTCAGAATTCTCTGGCGGATGGCGTATGCGTATAGAACTGGCAAAAATCTTATTGAAAAAGCCCGATTTAATTCTATTGGATGAGCCCACAAACCACATGGATATAGAAAGTATCCAATGGTTGGAAGAATTTCTGTTAAAATCTGCAAAAGCGGTTATTGTAATTTCACACGACAGGGCTTTTGTAGATAACATTACCAACCGCACTATAGAGGTAACTATGGGCCGTATTTACGATTATAAAGCCAAGTACAGCCATTACCTGCAACTGCGCCAGGAGCGCCGCCAGCACCAGCTAAAAGCCTATGAAGAACAGCAGAAGTTTATTGCAGAGAACCAGGAATTTATAGAGCGCTTTAAAGGCACTTACTCGAAAACACTACAGGTGCAGTCTCGTGTAAAAATGTTAGAAAAGCTGGAAATTATAGAAGTAGATGAGGTAGATAACTCGGCACTTCGCTTAAAGTTTCCGCCGTCTCCACGCTCTGGCCAGTATCCGGTTATTGTAGAAGATTTAAGCAAAGCTTACGGCAACCATGTGGTTTTTGAGAAAGCTTCTATGGTAATAGAACGTGGCGAAAAAGTAGCCTTTGTAGGTAAAAACGGCGAAGGTAAATCTACCATGATTAAAGCTATTATGGGTGAGATAGATTTTGAGGGAACGCTTAAAGTGGGCCATAATGCTAAGATTGGCTATTTTGCACAGAACCAGGCATCGTTGCTGGACGAAAACCTGACGATTTTTGAAACCATAGACCAGATTGCCGTGGGCGATGTCCGTGTAAAAATAAAAGACCTTTTAGGTGCCTTTATGTTCAGCGGCGATGATATTACGAAGAAAGTAAAAGTACTTTCTGGAGGCGAAAAGACCCGTTTAGCGATGATTAAACTTTTGCTGGAGCCCGTTAACGTATTAATTCTGGATGAGCCTACCAACCACCTCGACATGAAAACCAAAGATATTATTAAAGATGCACTGCAAAATTTCGATGGTACTTTAATACTTGTGTCCCACGATAGAGATTTCCTGGATGGCTTAGCTAAAAAAGTATTCGAATTTGGTAACAAACGCGTTCGCGAACATTTCCAAGATATCAAAGGCTTTCTTGAATATAAAAAGATGAGCAGCTTGAAGGAGATTGAAAGTGGAAAGCAGAAGGCGGAGAGTTAAAAGTAGAAGGTAGAAAGCCCCAGGTAAACAGCATTAGTGCCCTAAAGTACCACTACGGTAAATACTCAGTTCTTGATACTAATTACTTGATACCTGCTACCAAAAACTAACTCATAAGGCCCAACAACTAAAGCTAAAATCCTATATTTGCACATCAGTTCAACATACTTGATACTCTATACTCAACATTCAATACTAACAAAATGCAATTAATTTACACAGGCAAAACCAAAGACGTTTATAGCCTAGATAACCAACAGGTTTTATTAAAATTTAAAGACGATGTAACCGGAGAAGATGGCGTTTTTGATCCGGGTGCTAATACTGTAGGATTAACTATAGAAGGTGCCGGAAGATCTGGCTTAAAGATGACCAAATATTTCTTTGAGGTATTAAACGAAATGGGCATTCCGACCCACTACGTATCTGCCGATTTAGATGAGGTAAGCATGGTAGTAAAGCAGGCCAAAGTTTTTGGCAAAGGCTTAGAAGTAATTTGCAGATACAAAGCAGTAGGAAGCTTCTTAAGAAGATACGGCGCTTACTGCCAATCTGGCCAACCTTTAGATAGCTTTGTAGAGGTTACCATTAAAGACGATGAAAGAGGCGACCCAACCATTTCTGAAGATGCTTTGCAAATGCTGGGCATTCTTTCTAACGAAGAATATCAAACGCTAAAAGCGCTAACCAAAAAAATATGCGATATTATTAAAGCAGAACTGGCAAAGAAAGGTCTTGAACTTTACGATATTAAACTAGAGTTTGGCCGCGATGCAGCAAGCAATGAGATTATTTTAATCGACGAAATTTCTGGTGGTAATATGCGTGTATATAAAAATGGCGAGTATATAGCACCTTTAGATTTGGAAAAGGACTTTCTGGGTTAATATATTATTAAGAGACTGTCTCAAAAACACGAATTGTCATATTGAGCGGAGTCGAAATATCTCTCTGTTAATCAGAAATAGGCTTCGACTAAGTTTATCCTGAGCTTGTCGAAGGGCTCAGCCTGACAGAATCGACACTTATGAGACAGCCTCTTCATTTGGCTAAATAGTGATTTCCCGGATTATCATGATTACCCCATCCTATCCATTCCCTTGTTATTCTAAGGGATGATTCCGGTTTATCCTATCGTGTGGACATATCTTCTTTTCTAAAAATAGCCCTATCCGCCCCGGCACACCAAAAATATTTTAGTAATATGTTTCCTTAAAAGCTTCCATGCGCTCGCGTACTACCTTAACCTGCTGTGTACGAGTACAAACAAAACCAGGGTCTACAAAAGTCTGCATATAGACTTCGTAATGGGTAAGATAAGCTTCACGAAGATTTTTATCCCCAAAGTACTCTGCCAGAATTTCCTCTTGCTGATGGATGATAAGTATTTCCAGATAATACCTGACTACAAGCTTCATTGGCTGATAATGTATTTTTATATATCCTGTTTTGCTTAACAGGTTCCTGGCTTTTTCAAAGTCTTTAAGCCAGGCAAAAACAACAGCAAGAGATGCATATTTTGTAAACACAACATAAATCTTACCGATTAAAAATTCATCTATATACTCAACTTTTTCATCTTTTTCATCTTTTTTATTTCTGTTATTTCCATCTCGTTTAGCGAATAATTTTTCTTCGGCCTCAATAGCCAGTTGCCTTATAAGCTCTTTGTTCTCTAACCTTGAAAAGAGTTCAAGGCAGCTATAGAGCTCCACAGAGTTATCTAATATATTGTCTAAATTACTTAAGTCTAAAGATTCGTCGGCAAGTGTAGTTTTAAGCTCCTTCTCTTCTCTTTCAAAAAGCACTTCAATATAATCGTTATATTTACGCCGGTACGGCTTAAACCCTTTGGCCAATGCCAAATATTTACTCAATTTATGGTTATGTAACAGTACTTTAGCAGGATGGCGAAATTGGGTTATCGGCTTTACCGTATCATAGCTTAAAAAAGCTTTCAGCTCATCTGGTAAATGAGTGGTATCTACTATTAAAAATCCATTAGGATCATCTACATCTACATCATAGCTTACATCATCAAGTGCCATCCTGACCAAAGATACGTCGCTTTGTTCCTCAAGTATCTCATACCAGTCATAACAAATTCTATCCATATTATTAAATTAAGAGGTTTATAAGAAATTATATTAATCTTTAACGCACATAAATTTAAAATAATTACAAATAAAAAGCTATATTATAATAAATTATGGCAAAGTATATAATACTGCCGTTAACGGATATTTTCCGCCACCGGTAAGTTCTAAAACTCCCGGTCTCAGTAATGATAACCCTCTGCTTCCAAAAAGTGGATAAATGCTTGTTCTAATTGCGGTTTGGTGTATTTCATGGTAACTTTTTCAAGTTATTTTTTGTTTTTTTGTAACATAAGTTATAAGTCTTCATTTAATTTATGTAATTGAGTAGCTTCCTTTAGAAATTGTTACAGATTTACATTAATATAGAAATTTTCTTTGCCTATTTTTTGGAGATACACCAGTTTCAAATCAACTAGTTTTTCTAATATCTTTAGGCTGTCTGTCTAGAAAACACGCAAATCTTCAACCACAAAATCTATTTTAGTATAGGGATGTTTAAATAAATTATTAACTAAATCTTGAGAGTAAATTTCAGGAAGGTCGGTACGAATTTTCCTTGTGATGCTACATTATGTTAATAGCAGAGTTTGTGTAACTAACATCAATTAACACCTTAAAAAATCTAATGGCAAGTATGTAGCCTGTGTATTGGATACTTCTACCTCGATAAATTTAAAATAAACTCTTTCTTTTCATGCTACATATTGAAGTTGAAGCTTATAAACCACAAGAAGCTTTTGCCTGCTTAACCTACCCTCATTGCGCTATTGGAGGGATCTCTTTTCTTATTTAAGTGTTCTGAAAGATCACTTAATTTCTGGCATTAACAAATTATCTAATCATACTTGCGGAAAAGCATTTGCCTCATCAAACTCCACAATTAACTTACGCATTCTACCCTTATCGGTGAAGTGCCTGCCTAAGTTTACTGTTTTCTCCCAAAAGTCATTCTTTCCATCAGGCATTTGATAATGGAATATCTTTACCGATTTACAGTTTTCATGATCAAAGATTTCCTTAAACATGGTACGGTCCGATAAACCGCAAGAATGCCCCATGATATAGACCTGATAATCTCCGCTATTTAAGAAGCGAATTAAATTTCTGTAATTAGGTGTGTTAAAATATTGATATGACTTTATATGGGTGAATAAATCATTATTGCCTTGTTCTTCAAAAGTCAAATACTCTTTATCATGCTCATCTCCAAAACCAAATATGATTGGATTTTTAAGCTCGTATAACTCGCCATGGATATGATTAATTTCTACCTTTCTAAATATACTTTGTTCAACGACAAGATCTTTATAATGATTGAATGTATCAGTATAATTAAAATTAACAACGTACAAATAATGATCTTCTTCTTGATATCTACTATCAAATCCTAATCTTTGTCTTAAATTTTCAGAATCTACTGTAGTGTCAAAATCAGAAAAATTAAATTTTGTTTTAATATGTTCAACAAGGCTCCCTTTTACACTTAATTCCGCATTCTTTTGTTGTATTTCTAAATACTCTTTAAGCTTTGCTTTTATAAATTGGAGTTCATCATTTAACTGATTAACTTTTTTAAAGTCAAATTGACCTTCATTATTCTTACAGCTCTTTAAAGATTCAAAATATTCATTTTCTACATCAACCCAATTGCAATCTTGACAATTGATTATTAGATTTTTTAAAAAAGAAGATATGATATTCGCACTGATAAGAGGCTTTTCAGTTTCATATGCAGAGTAACTATCATCATTTCCTACTATTATAAAATCTAAAGATTCATGAATTTTGATATTAAAAAGTTTTAATAATTCTTGTTTTTCAAATGCGTTTAAAACAAAATTAATCAAATCTTCTAACTCTAAATGGCTTTTATAAGAAGTGGATTTACGTGAGTTTACAAAACTGATAAGATAATTAGCATCACGAATTTCTATCGTTAACAACTTATCGTTATAAGTTCTTTCATGGCGATCAACCTTTAATAAACATTCAGCTAAATACCAGATTATAAAATCCTTATAACTGGTTTTTAAACCATGTGCTAAATCAAAACCATTACCAACTAGTATGAGTCTATTCATTTAAATATTTTCAAGGATTACTTCTCAAATCCTAATGATAAAATTAACGAAGTTAAGAAACGCCAACTTGTTCTATAAAATCATTCCAAATCATTTCTGCAATCTCTGTGGGATTTAATTGTTTAGCTTCATCAATTCTGTAAAACGTATAAGAGTCATTCCTTTTCCAAAATAAATTATAATCGTCCTTTTCTACTTTGAATAAATTACTCATATTCATACTTGTTTCGTTTACTCTGTCTGAAAAAGAATATTGAAGATCTCCTGAACGCATTTGTTTACTATTAGTTAATGAGACTGTTAAATAACAATTTTGCGAATTGGAACGGTTAGAGATTAAACAGGTAAAAAATGCTTCATTATCCTTTATAAGCTTTGCCTGAATATTTTCCACATCATTAATCTCATTAATTGAAGTTTTAAAATATAAGACAATCTTTTTAAAACTCTCTTCTATAAAATTCACCTTATCAACTTCAGTAAAGAATTTCTTTACCTTATAATTTCTTTTGACATTATTTTCAGAGCTCCCAATAGAATTTTTTTCAGAATTAATCGTAATTGGTCCTAATTTTATTAAACGCCGTAACTCATCAACAACATTTAAAAATGCTACATTCATATTAGTATACTCGCTTATTGGTTTACCATCTTTTGGAATTGCTTTAAGTTTACCAAATGGTGTGTTTTGCCAATCACAAGGTTCAACTATAATAGGTACAATTATAAGTCGTCCTTCTTCTTGCATTTTTAATGCAGAACTAAATTCCTTTTCATAACAATAATTTGAAGCTATGTAATCAGGACTAACTATTGCGATGAATAGTTGTGAAGACAACAAAACATTAGCAATACTATTATCCAAGTTACTCCCGGTTGTGATTTCTTGGTCTGTCCAATCAGAAATCAAACCATCTCTCTTAGCTTGTGTAAGATGAACTTTTAGTCTTTCTAAATATTGCTCGTCTCTGTGACTGTACGATATAAATGCTTCCATAAAGTTACTTTAATTAAATCTCCTTCAACCCCAACTCCCTCAAAAATCCATTATGCTTATCCCTTGCAGCCGTAATAGCTTTTTCAATCTCCACCAACCTCTCATTCACCTCTCCCAAATCAATCTGAACCTCCTCAACTGAAGTGCTCACATAACGCGAAATATTCAAATTGTAACCATTATCTG
>PJUF01000303.1_pt1 | contig 40154 bp, 33 predicted proteins | sample 1512191 | NCBI WGS metagenome assembly PJUF01 (sample SAMN08177673, study PRJNA422409) | Feces metagenome, whole genome shotgun sequencing project. | isolation source: Chicken feces (3) enriched on wood chips | host: Gallus gallus | place: USA: Madison | collected 2015-01-15 | reverse complement strand
GGCAATCCGGAACATCTGAAAGGCCTGCAGTTCAATATCCATTCGCCTTTAACGGAGGCATTGAAGGTACGCCCGGAGTGTTTTATGGAAGAAGGAAAAATCAGGGTGCAACTGCCCGAATTTAGGGAATATGGGCAGCTGCAACAGCCAAAACACAGCAAGTATTGCGTATTGCGATTGATGGTGGCGGCCATTGATTTCAGGCAGGGCTATTACGAATACCTGGCCTATAAAGATATAGAGATAGGGCGTGGAGGGCTAATCCCTGCTCAGGACTGGCAGCCGGAAGTTACGCTTCCATCAGGCAGTATCGTTCTGGTTAGCGCCTCCCTGCATTATTTTGGGGTAAAGGGAATGGATGGCGAAGCCATGAGCCTGAACAGCGCAGCTTACAGTCCGGCTGAAATTATAGCTGCTTACCGGATAGCCGGGTCAGAAGTTTCGGAAGAAGAGCCGGTACAGCAATCGAAATCTGCGGAGCGCCATGAGCTGATTAATTATCGAGGTAGAGAGATACTGGATGAGATAGGCCGCTGGCGTAAGCGCTACAGCAAGCAGGGTATAAAAACACCTGGTGGCGGGGTGGTTGGCAACAGGGTTGAAACTGGTGTATCTGGTATGAAGATGCCCGCTATACAGAAAGTGTTTTATCAGAAGGAATAGATAGAACTGGGCGGGATGATATTATTTAATTGCTGTATGCAGAATTTTTAATGCTAAGATGATAGTATTCAGAAGCAAATACAGAGGTATAACTGATATCTTGCTTGATTATTAGTTTGCTGTTTTTCAATGCGCTTAATGAAGTAATATATCTTACACGTATTAAAAAATATAAACACCTAAAAGTAAATTCTTAGAGCAACTTATTTTCCGTAGCAATTTTAACCAGCTCGATCATGTTTTTTGCTTTGAATTTTTGCAGTAAATTTCTGCGATGTGTTTCCACAGTGATAATTGAAATAAATAGTTTTTCGGCAATTTCGGAAGAAGTACTTCCATCTGCAATTGCCAGCAAAATCTGTTGCTCGCGTTTTGTTAAACGTGGGATTTCAAAATTATTTACAGAAGGACGCAGCATAATCTCCTGCACTTCTTTGCTTAATGCAAGATCGCCGTTTATGGCGTTATCTATACATTGCACAATTTCTTTAGCGTCGGCATTTTTTAAGATATATCCGTTACCACCATTCTCCAGAAACCGGAATATGATACTACGTTCTGCCTGATTACTTATCCCGATTACAATTGTTTTGGGCGATTTTTGTTTGATGAGCTGACAAAAATCCAACCCACTTCCATCGTTCAGCACAATGTCGAGCAAAACAATGTCAATTTTATTCTCGCGAATGAAATCTAATGCTGCTGTTCCTTTTGTAAAAGAAAAAATCTGATACTTTTCCTTTTGATCTAACAAAGATTTCAATCCTTCCAAAACCATTGGATGGTCATCTACTATTACCAAATTAAAAAAGTTATTTTTACGCATGGCATTCAACATTTATAGTGGTGCCTTTTCCTTCTTCCGAGATAATATCAACAGTTCCATTAATTAAGGCAGTACGGTTTTTAATATTATTTATTCCCAAACCATAAGTAGCTTTTGCCGTATTAAACCCAATTCCGTCGTCTTCAATCGTTAGGCTAATTGTATCTTGGTGTTGACTAATCTGCACAATCACGTTATTTGCCTGAGCATATTTAATAATATTGCTGATACTTTCCTGAGAAATGCGGTATAATGCCAATTGTGTTTTAAATGGGATAGTGTTTGATAAACCAAATGCTTCAAATTGAATATACAGTTGATCTTGAGACATAGATTCGCATAGTTCTTTCAAGGCAATTTCTAAACCCAGGTTTTTCAGTGTTTCGGGCATTAAGTTTCTTGAAATGCGACGCATTTCGGAAATAGATTTATCGAGCTTTTGTAATACGTCGCTCAAATTAGGCTTCTCGTCTTTTGAGATGGCCATTCTTATATTAGCAAGCATTCCGCCTATACTGTCATGTAAATCTTGTGCAATTCGTTGTCGTTCTTGTTCCTCGCCCTGCAAAGCAGCCTGTATCGCTTCGTATTTTCGCTCATTCTCTATGTAAAACAATTCTTGTTGATGGTTAATGTTAATTTGGGTATTCAGCTGTTTCTGTTTGTTATAATTACGGTTAATTAAAAAAACAATGATTAAAGATAATACTAGCGCAATCCCTAAAAGCGTGATACGAATATTTTTACTTTGATTAATCAATTCATTCTCTCTTTTTTCCTGTTCTAATTTCTCTATAGCTTGTTTTTTATCAGCAGTTTGGTGCATGAGGTTTAATTCATTCATCTTCTCTATTAATTTACTTTTTTGTAAGCTATCGCCTAAGGCTGCCGATTTTTTCATCCACTCGTAGGCCTCTTTATAGTTTCCCAACATATCATTTACAGCAGCTAGTTGTGTAAAGGTAATTCTTCGGTTTACAGCCTCTCTACTTAAGATATTTTCCTGTAAAATATGTTCTAGCTGTAATTTTGCTTTTTGATAATCTTTTTGCATCAAATACACATTATACTTACGAAAATAGAACATGTGTAGTAGTTTCTCCTGCTTTCTGGTTTTAGACAATTCAGCTCCTTTGTTTAAACTAGACAATGCTTTATCATAATCCTGGATGGTGGTATAATACATGGCCTCCTGATAGTAATAATTCGGGAAATGTCGAGAATTTGGATAATCACGGATCATCTTGTTTGCCTGGTCTAAATATACCTTTGCTGATTTGCTGTCTGGTTTATAACAATAATTGCTAACCAGATTGAAATAGGTGAGTAGATGAACGGTGTTTTTTACTGGAATTTCCTCTAATTCTTCTAAAGCTTTTTTATGATACTCTTCGGCAGTATCAAATTGTCCTACCGACATGAATGCGAGGCCTAATTGTGTATAACTAAATGCTAATAGTTCTGAATCTCCTAATTCTTTGCTTAGAGGAATACACTTGTCAACGAGTGTTTTAACTATAAAATCATATCCTTTATCTTCAACCTGGATATAAGCATAATTGTAAAAAGCTTTTACCAATACCGCTTTATTGTTTTTACTTAATGTATTTATAGCCGCTTGATAATGCTTAATGGCTTTGTCTTTTTCGTTTTGATTTGCATAAAAAAAAGCCTGATAAAAATTTAAAACACCTTCATCAACAACTTTTCTTTCAGGAGAGAGTAGTACGTTATTTAATGCTTTTACACTATTTAAGCTATCGGTTGGGGCCCAATATTCAGACAATAACAAGTAGTTATACAAACGTATGCTATCATTTGTTGTAGATTTTATTTTATTATTGATTGTTGTTACATACGATTGCTCATCTAAAGGTATCACCGATTGTGCAAATGAGGTATGAAAAAAGAGTGCAATAAATAGTAAGGATAAAAGGTTTTGGAGCATTTATGTTTAGTTAAAATACAAATATCCAAATAAAAAGAGTTGTTTTTTTGCTCTAGTGAAAAAACCATGGTAAACCATTAGAAAAAAATCAAGGTTTTCAATGATTGTCTTGATTTTGCATTTTATAGAATTTTGTGTTTTAAATTAAATACGAAATACAAATATGAAAAAACTGAGCACAAAAATCACATTCTTAGGAATCTTATCGGTATTAGCATTAGGAACGGTAACTACAAGTTGCAGCAAAGATGACAAAGATGGACACGAACAAACAAAAGGCTCTATTGATGTTGCTGTTGGCACTTATAAAGGAAAACTATATACTCCGCCTTCGCATCCAGATGAAGTATACGAATGGTACGATGCCATTATTATCGTTACAAAAGAAGGATCTGACAAATTAAAAGTTACTGCCAAATCCGGGGAAGCATATTCTCGCGTTACTTCTAAAGTATTTACAGTAGAAACAGGTGCTTTTTTTGGGGAAAGTACACAAGATATAGCTTCTTTATCAGGTAGTTTAGAAGGATTTTTCCATTTTTTCGGTTCTAATAAAAACCTTTCAATTACAACAATCAAGCAATCGGAAACAGATGTTGCATTTAATTTTGACGGAGTAAAGCAATAAATGAAGCAATTTTGAAATGAGGGCGGTTAACCCTTCGCCCTTATAATTTCTACAGAAAATGAAAAAAACAGTTCTATTATTGGGAATATCAGCTTTATTTGTATCCTGCAATCAATCAAAACAGCAAGGAAGCACTGTAGATCCCGCAGAAACTCATGTTGAATCAAAGGAAACAGAGACACAAGACACTAAAATATCCACAGATTTTAATATAGAAGATATCCCATTTTCTAATGCAGATATCGGCGAATTTCCGTTTATAACTCTTCCGAAAGGATTGAAAGAAATGAATAAGCCCTTATTAAGGGCCTATGATGTTTGCTTCTTTCCAATTAATGGTGTAATGACTTCTTTTGAAGGGAAGCTGTACAAAACTTTTGTTTCGCCCGTTAGGGGAGAAGATTTTTCGCAGCATTTCTTTGAAAAGAGTATGGCAGACTATCTACAGTCTATAGGCGCTGTTAAAGTTTTTGATGGAGAAATTACGAAAGAAGAATATAACCGTTATCATAAACAAGACCCTAATAAAGGTGGCGAAGGCGATATGGGCTACGCAGGTCAAAATATGAAATTTTGGGTTATCCGTACAAAAGATAAAGGAAATGTTTATATACAATACCTGTCAAACAATGCCGGTGCATCACTTAATGTTTTACAAGAAGAGGCTTTTAAACAAACCATTACTAAAGTTACAGCTGATGATATTGTTAATGATTTATCTAAAAATGGAAAAGCTATTTTATACATCAATTTTGATGTAGATAAATCGGATATTACAGTAGAAGGAAATGAAGTTGTAAATCAGATTGCTGAAGCGCTTCAAAAAGACAAAACATTAAATATTTCTATTGAAGGGCATACAGATAATTCTGGTGATGCGGCACATAACAAAAAGCTTTCAAACAATCGGGCTCATTCAGTAATGCAAAAACTAATTACACAAGGAATTCACGAGTCTCGATTATCAGCAATTGGATATGGAGCAGAAAAACCTTTGGTAGCTAACGATTCAGACGAAAATAAAGCCAAAAACAGACGAGTAGAACTTGTTCGTATAAAATAATTTATAAAATGTGCTTCTTGAAATACTCATGTTTTGCAAAGCAATGCTTACGTTGAACAATATAGCATGGCGAGCTATTCTCTTAATTAACAACAAATATTAATTTGAACATAGGCTGTTTCTAACAAAAGAAACAGCCTGTTTAATATAAAATCTATGAAAAAACTTATTATAAGTAGTATGTTATCAGTGTTTTTTTTGTTTAGTTGTAGTTCTTCAGATAAATACAAATTAACAGATGACAACAACGATGAAACTATTAACAAACCGTTTACAGAAGGTTCTGTTGAAATGGGAATTTATAGTAATGATATTGATTTAGGAAAGATTATTGGTAAAATAGATTTTTCAAGAAATGATGTAAAACAACAGTATGAAAATTTAATAGAACAAGATGCAGAAGTAAAAGCAATTTTTGATGTAATTAAAAACAGTAGTAATCAAAATCCGCTGGTTGCCTGGGCCCTGACAATGAATATTTCAGAATGTACTTATTACCTAAAAGACGCTGAAGTATTGGCAAATGTTCGTGGTTTTGGTTGGAACATGAACAATTACCATAATACATTTCAAGATAAAGGTAGTCTGTATTTAGAAACGCTTGCCCAAACTGATAAAATTGCCATAGAAGATAGGCGAATCTACACATCATATAAACCTTCTGAAAACACAGGTGCAAACTCTGTTAACAGTATTGATTTTAATGATTTTCATCGTCAGGTTCAAAATAAAAAAGAAAATGTTTTGGGATATGCTTGTAATGTCATTGTTTACACGCCAAAGGTATTAGACGAAACCCTACCAATGCAGTTACAAAAGTTGGTTGTTTATACTTCACCTTTATTCAGTAGTACTATCAATTTCACACATCCCTTTTATTTAGAAGAAAATGGAGGTATTTTGCGTTTGGATGTTTATTATCTAAATAGCGAAACTCCTACCTTAGTAATGAAACCTAAGTATATTAAAGAACATGTAGTTACCACTCAAAATTTGACAAGTAAAACAGCTACACCAATCTATTCTACAGATGATATGAACTGGGGATTTAAGGCATTGGCTATTATGATGAGTGGTTGGGGAGTATTAGAAAACTAGATAAAGCAAGTTGTTTTTTTGTTATTGTATGTTCTTATCAATGTACAAATAAGCAACTATGATTTTTTGCGAGATATGTTTTCTAAAAACAGTCAATAATGTACTTGTACCTTACAATTGGCAGCTATCAATTCACTTAAAAAGTTAAAATCAAAATATTTAATAATAAAAAACTCTTTCAATTCCTTACCGCTCTGTTTTCTTTTATCATAACAAAAGGTGTAAATTTTAAGCTTTAAATTTAGTTTGAAATCATTTGAAATAACATTTATTGTCGTTTTAATTTGATTTTAGTTTGGGGGTAATTGCCTCTTAAAGGTACTATACATTTAAGGTAAGACGGGAGAAAAAACGGAATCTAAGTCTAAAGTGGGGCAATTGGTAAAAGAAACTTTTAGTGTTAAATAATAAAATGAAATTAAAAAATAGCTGGTCATTATTATTAATTGTTGTAGCTCTGGGGATGGGTTGCTCTGGCCAAAAGAAATTACAAAATTCGGCTGCAAACCAACCAGAATTATTAGAAAGAGAAGGATGGAGGATTGACACTTTGCGTAAAGACGTGATTTGGTATAAGTTTTCTTCATCAACAGATCAAGAATTTTCCGGACAAAATGTAAATGTCATCAGCTTTAATCCTAAAGCCAAATTAGGAACAGCAGTATTAGAATATAAAAAGGAAAAAGATTCTTTATCTGTATTTGCAAATAGAATTCCGGGCGCTATTGCGGGTATAAATGCTACTTATTTTATAGAAAAGAAAGATTCTGCAGACTACATGTATTTGCGTTTAAAAGGTAAGGAAATTCAGCAGGTAAAAGTTCCAAAAACCAGTATATACTGGTGGAAGCATCAGGGAATGATGACTTTTAATAACGAAGGAACCAATTTCGATATTGAATTCTCTCCGGAAGATTTTAGCAAAGTAAAATCTCCGAATATTATAACAGGCGCACCTGTGTTAATTGATAACTTTAAGCCTGTAGGTTTAACTTTTGCCGACACCACCGGAATGAAACTTAATTTGAAGAAGTTACATTACGAACATTATCTAAAACACCAGGGAGTTAGGCATCCAAGAACTGCAATTGCAGTTACCAAAGAAGGTAACTTATTGCTAATTACTGTTGACGGAAGAAATGCGAAAGCAAAAGGAATGTCGGCCAAAGAGCTTACCTTATTTTTAAAGCGATATTTTAATCCAAAATCTGCGATGAATATTGACGGTGGTGGTTCTACCATGATGTGGGTTAAAGGCCAGCCTTATAATGGTATTGTAAACTATCCTACAGACAATAAAAAATTTGACCATTACGGACAGCGTATGGTAGAAACCGTACTATTTATAAAATAGTTAATTTAAACTCTTCTAAGAACCAGAAGAGTTTTCTTTTTTACCACATCAAGCTTTTAAGCTAATAATAAAATGAAAACATCCGCAAGATTTAAAGTTTTAAGGTTTTTAGTAATTATTCTCCTCTTTGCAAACAACTTTTCCTTTGCCACAGATAAAAAAAGCAGCAGATTAGAAAGACCTAAATTAGTAGTTGGTATAGTAGTAGACCAAATGCGTTGGGACTATCTGTATCGTTTTTATGACAGATACGAAGCCGGTGGGTTTAAAAGGTTATTAAACGAGGGTTTTAGCTGTGAAAATACTTATATCACACATTTGCCAGCTGTTACGGCAATTGGTCATGCTTCAGTTTATACAGGTTCAGTTCCTGCTATTCATGGCATCACAGGCAACAATTGGATGGACCAAATAACGGGCAAGTATTGGTATTGTGCAGAAGATACTTTAGAGCAAACTATTGGTAGTAAATCTGATGCCGGAAAAATGTCTCCACGTAATCTTCTAGCATCAACCATAACAGATGAATTAGCTTTGGCTACTAATTTCAGATCTAAAATTGTCGGGGTCTCTTTAAAAGACAGGGCAGCAATTATGCCTGCCGGTCATGCTGCTACTGCTGCTTTTTGGTTAGATTCAGAAAGTGAGAATTTTATCTCCAGCTCCTTCTATATGAAAGAATTACCTTCATGGGTAAATAAATTTAATGAAGCAAAGAGAGGTAGAGATTTAGTTAAAGATGGCTGGAATACGCTGTATCCTATAGAAACTTATGTGCAAAGTACGGCAGATTATGTGCCGTGGGAGGGCGTGTTTCCCGGAGAAAAAAGAGCAGTTTTTCCTCATGATATCAAAAAATATTATGACATTAATCCTGATATTATCAGGAAAACTCCGTTTGGAAATACACTAACTTTAGAATTTGCAAAATCTGCAATTGACGGGTATGATTTAGCCAATGGCCCTGCAACCAATTTCCTAACTGTAAATTGCGCATCTACAGATTATATTGGGCATATGTATGCCGCTAATTCAATAGAAGCCGAAGACGGACTCTTGAGATTAGATAGAGACCTGGCTTCGTTTTTTAAATATCTTGACGCCAAAGTTGGTAAAGGAAATTACACGCTGTTTCTTACTGCAGACCATGGTGGAGCGCATAACCCCCTCTTTTTAAAAGAAAATAATATTCCTACTGGCATGCTGGGAATAACTAATAACTATGTAAAGCCTTTAAATGATTTAATAGAAAAGCAATACGGAATCAAGAAAGTTATTAGCTATGCAACCAACCCGTACTTATCATTAGATGTTAAACAAATAGCAGATAAAAAGGCAGATTATAGTAAAATTAAAAATGACATAATTGCTTTTTTAAGATTACAAAAAGGAATACAGTTTGCCGTAGATATGGAAAATATTGGCGTTGCTTCTGTACCCGCAGTAATTAAAGAGAAATTAATTAACGGATATCATTCTAAACGAACAGGAGTAATAGCTATTATAGGAGAGCCGGGTTGGACACATGGCGGACAAAAAGGTTCATCTCATGCCATGTGGGGAGCCTATGATACGCATATTCCTTTGTTATTTATGGGTTGGGGTGTAAATAAAGGTCGTTCTGTGAAAAAATATTCTATGACGGATATTGCTCCAACTATTGCAGCAATATTACGTATTCAGGAGCCAAACGGTAATATAGGAGAGCCTATAACAGAGCTTATTAAGAACAAGAAATAATATTACTACCGTGAATTCTGCTTAAGCCATGCATACAATCGAAATAATAGGAAAAAACAGGAGTATAGTCAGTTTACAATTAACTTATTAGCCTGTTTAGCTATTTTAAGTATAGGATAAGAATAGGACAGGAAACATCATCTTACGTCCATCCTACGTTTATCCTACATTCATCCTACATTCATCCTACGTTAGAGCAGAGAAATATTCAAGAGATTATTGGTTGAATTCTATGTTGTAATCTATATGCTGCATAGCTAAAAAGGGAAGCAGTTAGCTTTCTTTAACCAGATCCAAAAAGAGACGAGATATTCGGAGATGGAGCTTTCTTTAGCTATGCTAAAATAATTAAAAAATCAAAATTAACGTGAATTTGGCGTAATAAGATTTTTTTTGCTAGTAGTTAAAAATCCCGCTTTATTTAAATTCAGCTCTATCTTATCCTGAATTCAGGTTAGCTATTAAAAATGTGCCGATAATTTATAGTTTTGTAGTATGCTTAAAGCACAAGATATAAAGAAGAGTTTTGGTAACTTGCCTATCCTTAAAGGAGTGGATTTATCTGTTGAAAGCGGAGAAATTGTAAGTATTGTAGGTGCCTCTGGTGCTGGAAAAAGCACCTTATTACATATTATTGGCACATTAGACAAGCCAGATTCTGGTGATGTATTTATAAAAGATGTTGCTGTTAATAAGTTGAATGCTAAAGATCTAAGCGTTTTTAGAAATAGAAATATCGGTTTTATTTTTCAGTTTCATCATTTACTGCCAGAATTTACCGCTCTGGAAAATATCTGTATCCCGGCTTATATAGCCAAAATGTCTAAATCAGAAGCCGAAAAAAAGGCTATGGATTTGTTAGAGATTCTGGGCTTAACGCATAGGCGAAATCATAAACCTAACGAATTATCGGGTGGCGAGCAGCAGCGGATTGCCGTCGCCAGAGCTTTAATCAACAATCCGGCTTTGATTCTTGCAGATGAGCCTTCTGGAAATTTGGATTCAGCTACAGCAAAGGATTTACATCAATTGTTTTTTTCTCTTAGAGACCAATTTAAGCAAACCTTCATTATCGTTACACATAATGAAGAGTTAGCAGAGATGGCCGATAGAAAAATTACAATGAAAGATGGTTTAATTATTTCATAGTTACATTTTGAAAAAAAGGAGTTTAATTACTGGTGCCAATGATGCGAAGGCTTATATGTTAATGCATCTTATGGGTATAGACAGGGATTTGTTACTGGCAGATTCTACACGCCAAAAAAATACAATTCCCAAAGCAACCGGCACTTCTTCTTATGCGCATGAACTGCTTACCTTTTGCTTAAATAAAGGTATAGACGAAGTTGTTCCTTTAAAAGAACAGGAAATTGTGGCATTAGCTGAAGCAAAAGTCCTCTTTACGGAGTATGATATTAATCTTTTGATTCCGGATTTATTGCAGCTAAGAGGGTTGCCGGCATTAAACGGAACTCATTTCGCTGAAAAACGAACGGTAGTGGATTTTAATGAATTTTCTAAGACTTTATTGGGTTTAGGTTACCCCGAAGGTTATTTTTGCTTTGGCGACAGTGAAGGAAAGGGAGATCTTATCTTACTGGATGATTCCGTGAAATATAATCCATCTGCATGGACTATGGCTACAACGGTGCCTTTTATCAGTGTGGGCAAGTTGTTAAATGTAGGTCAGCATAAACCTATAGATATTTATGTTTTGGAGGAGCCAGAAATTACTGTTGTAGATGCATTTTATGATGGGCGTACTTTTACAACGGTACAACAATTAAGTGTAGAAACAACTCATATACTTCAAACACTGTTGGAAGAGCATCAATTAAAAGGTTTTTACAAAATAGAGACATGCGGACATAAAATTTTGAGGATTAAGCCTAACTTTATATGATAAAATATACCGATTTAGACGAAAATTATAAAGGAGTAATATTTGAACTGGATAATGTGCTTTTTCCCGAGAAAGATTACGACTTACAGGTGTATTATCTATTCGCTAATTTTATAGAATATTTAGAGCATTTTCCACCTGCAGCAGATATGGTAGAGTTTGTGCGAAAGCGATATGAAATACAGGGAAAAGAGGGGATGTTTAATGAAATACAGCAAACTTTTGGTATAGATAATAAATACAGTGAAAATTTAGACAGATTATTTTTAAGTGCTAAATTACCGCTAAAATTATTGTTGTACAAAGAGTCTTTAGAACTGCTGCAAGAGCTGGTTATCAACAGAAAACATATTTTTATATTAACCAGCGGAAAGGCGGAGTCTCAGCTTAATAAAATAAAACAAACAGAGTGGAACGGGCTGGAAAAATACCTGAAAGTGTATTTTGTAGAAGAATACCAGAGTTTTGAAGAAGCGTTGCAGGACTTGAAAGAACAACATCAGCTAGAATATGCTGATTTATGTTTTGTAGGAGCCACAGATAAAGACAGAGCGTATGCAGTGGCAGGTGGAATCCATTATTTTTCAGTGAAACGATAAAAATTGTGGGGAAGAAACTAAAGTGTAGTTATCTGCGTTATAATCAAATTACAGAAAAATAATGTTTCATTCAAGAGTTTTTAGAGTTTTAGCTCTGTCGTTGCTTGTAACGGCTACCTGGTCATGCAAAAAAGACAAACTTAGTAACCCGGAAATTCCGCCACCAACTACAGACCGAACAGAATTAACTAAAGACTCTATCTATCTTTACGCCAAGCAAGTTTATTTATGGAATTCGGCATTGCCAACTTATGAAAAGTTTAAGCCCAGGTCTTATAGTAGTCTTACTGATATATTGCTGGGAATAGCTTCTAATGCCATTAATCCACTTACTGGCAAATCTTACGAATATTGGGAGTATTTTGACGAAGAACCCAAATTCTCTTACATAGATGATTCTGATGTAACAAATGGATCTATTGCCATTTTGCCGCAGAAGAAATCTTATGTAGATCTGGATGGATCAGCTAATGATATAGGCTTGGGTTTGGCTTATGTTGGGCTTAGCAGGAACAATGATTATATTGTTTATGTGAAATATGTTTCTCCAGGTTCTCCGGCTGCAAATCTAAATATCAAAAGAGGTACAGTTATCAATAAAATTAACGGCAGGCGTTACGGCGGAATAGGTTCTGATTTTTATACAGAAATAGACGATTTAATTGATGATATAGACAAAGCTACGGTTCAGCTTAATATTACCAATTTACAGAATGTAACTTCGGATCTTACTTTGAGTAAGGCTTCATATATAAGTTCTCCTATTTACAAGGATACTGTTTTTGTTCGCGGAGCCAGTAATATTGGCTATTTAGCCTATGCCAGATTTTCTGATGAAGAAAACTCAGAAGCAGCATTGAACAATGTTTTTGCAAATTTTGCAGCAAAAAATGTAAACAGTCTGATTATTGATTTGCGTTATAATGGAGGAGGTTATGTGGCAACAGCAGAAAAGCTAATAAACCTTATTGTTCCGCAAGAATACAACGGTCAGCTTTTGTTTACAGAAACTTATAACGCAACCATGCAAGCTGGGAAAGCAGATTTATTGAAGAATCAGTTCTATAAAGACGAAAATGGGAGAAGCCAATCTTATGCAGGTTCATACAGTGGTAACTGGACGAAATCTTTTGTATCCAAGGCGTCTTCTAACTACTTGTCTAATATTAGAAAAGTAGTTTTTATTGTAAGTAATAGCACCGCCTCTTCCAGTGAATTGGTTATAAATAGTTTAAGAGGTTTAGGTGGAATTGATGTGAAGCTGGTAGGAAAACAAACATTTGGTAAACCCATTGGCTTTTTTCCCATCAGAATTGATAAATACGATGTGTATTATTCCATGTTTGAAACCAAAAATGCAAAAGGATTTGGCGGTTATTACGATGGCATGGCTGTAGATAAAGATGTATATGATGATTACGATAATGAGTTTGGCGACCCAACGGAGAATAATACAGCTGCTGCCATTGCTTATATCTTGACAGGAAGTTTTCCGGCAGATATTCAGAGTAAAAGCGCAGAACCAGCAAAAATTTTGCAAACAGAAAAGGCAATACAGAGAGACGGTTTTAAAGGGATGATAGAAACACCGGCAAGGTTGTTTAGGAAGTAGTAAAGTGCTCTCCAACGACAGGTAGCGGTTAGATTATGCCTCTAAGTCACTTAGAAAAAGATGAACAGTTGTCTTAACCTTGATTTTACTGATTAATGTTTAGGATCTGGTATTGTTAATAAATCGCTGTTGTTTATATTGTCTTCTATTTTACATGTGAGGTTAGAAATGTGCAAATGGAAAGGGTATTAAAAGATTTTAAAGGCTGTTTTAAATCCAAAACAGCCTTTTATATGCACTATTTCTTAGCTTTTAAAGCTTCGAGTTCCTTTTTTAATAAATTAATTTGTTCTTGCTGCTCGTTAATGGCCGCTACCAATACCGGAATTAAGCTTTCGGTAGTTACTTCTGTATATTTCGCAACTTTAGAGTTGTTTTTGCTAGCGGTATATACTTTAGAGGCTTCATAAACCAGATTAGGGAATTCAGACTGTACGTTGCTGGCTATAAATCCATATTGGTTGCCAGAGGGCAGGCTAAGATGTTTATACTTATTTACATCATAATTAAATGTTACCGGTTGAAGTTTTTTAAGTTGGTCTGTAGAATTGCTAATCTTATCTACGTTAACTTTTAGTTCTCTCTCGTCTATTTTTTGAGCTTTCACAGCCATGGTACCAATGCTTATAAATAATGCTACTAATGTGAATTTAATGATGGACTTGTTCATAATGTAATTTTTTTAATCGACAAATTTTAAAATAAGATGGTTTTAGAAGTGATGCTTTTACTTCTTTTTGTATAATGAAAATTTTCTGTTTTTATAAACAGTCTGGAGGGGGATATGGTAAAGCAATAGGATTGTTAAGAATGTTTAAGGTATAGTTTAAGTAACAAGGAATAAGCAAACAACTATGTGTGTGAAATGACGGAAGTGCGCCAATAAAATCATCTTCAATTGATGTTTCATTTCCTTCATCGCCTTGAGACTCCGGGTTGCTGTTCTCTTCACTTACCAGCTCTGTTAAATAGTGGATATCCGAGTTTTCCATAAAATTTAAACAAGGGTAAGGAATAGTGTTTGTTCTGATAAACAGTATACCTATGGAAATGCATAAAATATATTTCAGATAATCGCTCATGAACAAATTTGTATAGGTTAAAAACACCATCGTTACAAATATTTTTATTTTTCAAAAAAAATGCAAAAGCTGCGTTTTGTTGCTAATTAGGAGCGAAAGTAAAAGATGTTTGTTTAACGGAAACAAATACCTTTTTTAGATGCTTAAGCCTTGGTGAAGCTTATGTGTTGTAGTTTTTTTGCTTAAAAACTATTATTTGCAGGGTGTCTTGTGCTAATTAGTTATAGAATAAATGTTTTATCTGCCTATTATACATGGTTTTTATTCTGATGATGGGTACGAAGTGTAGTTTTAAAGGAAAGATCTTTTTTAAGACTGAGTTTAAACGTGTTCTTATTTAATTTATAAGGCATAATTGCAATTTTCGAGTGTTTTTATGTTGGGAAAGAAAGATTTTAAGAAATTAAAAAAAATTGAACAAAATAATTATATGACAAATAGATGATATTAAAAGCTGTTGTCGGCAAAAAAAAGGCCGCCCGAGAACCGAGCGACCTCCATCATGCTTAAACCGAAAAAAGCTTCTTTATAATTCTTCGTCGTGTTGACTTTTATCAAGTCCTATAATTTCAGCTTCCTCGCTAACCCTTAAAGGAGCGATTAAGTCTGTAACTTTCAATAATAATAATGCACCAAAGAATGCAAAGGCAGAAGCGCCCACCAAAGCGATGATATGAGCTGTAAACAAGCCTGTTTCTCCGAAGAATAAGCCATTGCTGGTAACTACGCTATTTACAGAGCTATGCGCAAAAACGCCGGTTAAAATCATACCAACCATGCCGCCAACACCATGGCAAGGGAAAACATCTAATGTGTCGTCTATTCCTTTTTTAGTTCTCCAGATTACAACCAGATTGCTAATTACTGCTGCTACAATACCAATAATTAATGAGTGTGGAATAGTAACGAAACCAGCAGCAGGCGTAATAGCAACCAAACCTACAACCGCACCTATACAAGCGCCCATTGCAGATGGTTTTTTGCCTCTTAAAATATCGAAGAAAATCCAGGCCATCGCAGCAGCAGCGGAAGCAGTTGTTGTGGTTGCAAAAGCAGAAGCCGCTAAACTGTTGGCGCCACCGGCAGATCCGGCATTAAAGCCAAACCATCCAAACCATAATAATCCGGTGCCTAATATTACATAACTAACTCTTGATGGCGTATGTTCTTGTTCTTTTCGCTTACCCAAATATAGGGCAGATGCTAAAGCGGCCCAGCCGGCGGACATGTGTACCACTGTGCCACCTGCAAAGTCTAAAACTCCCATTTTGGCTAGTATTCCGTCAGGATGCCAGGTTGCATGTGCCAATGGCGAATAAATGACGATGACAAATAGTGTGATAAAAATGAGATAGGAATTGAATTTAATTCTTTCTGCAAAAGCACCGGTGATTAAGGCAGGGGTAATGACTGCAAATTTTAATTGGAACATAGCAAAAAGTGCGATAGGAATGGTTGGTAAAGCAGACCATGCGTTATTACCCAACATGCCTTTCATCATATAGAAAGTTGAAGGATTTCCGATGATTCCGCCAATATCTTCTCCAAATGCAAGGCTAAATCCAAATATTACCCAAATAATGGTAATAAGACCCATACACACAAAACTTTGCAGCATGGTAGATATCACGTTCTTTTTTCTTACCATTCCTCCATAGAAGAAGGCTAATCCTGGAGTCATTAATAATACTAAGGCTGCGGACATTAAAAGCCAGGCGGTATCGCCTGTATCAAGGGTCACGTCTGAAACCGTGGTAACTTCTGTGGCTGGAGCTATGAGAGCGAGTATGACTGCTAGTGCTAGTGCTCCAAATGGGAGTGTTTTTTTCATATTTTTTGTTTTGGGTTTAAATTATGATCGTTTTTGGTCTTTTCTGTTGCTTGTTTTTTAATATTAGTACTGTTTTGTTGTTTTGTTTTGTAAAAATACATTGTTTTATTATAAAAATGCTAATAAATTCATTTAAAAATGTATTATAATTCGTATTTTTTAGTATTTGGTATAAATTATATTGTTTGTATCTGTTTATTTTTGTATTTTTTATAATTTATACGTTATTTTTGAAATATTTATATGTGTTTATTTTACTTTATGTATGTTTGATGGTTTTTTTTGTTGCTTATTTCAGTATTTTTTATAAAAAAATTAGACAATTTAAGTTTTATACAAATAAAAAAAAGCTTCTCTGTATCAGAGAAGCTTTTTTATTTATTGTCTGTAATGTTTTTGTGAAAAATTTCCGCTTTTAATAGGTTTTAATATATGAAAGTTCCGTGTTCACTTATAATCGTAAGTTTTTTCGTGTCGCTTTCTTCTACTTTTCCTATAATTTGTGCATTTATACCAAAAGATTTAGAAATATTGATAATATCTTCGGCAATTTCCGGATCGATATAAAGTTCCATCCTATGTCCCATGTTAAATACTTTGTACATTTCTTTCCAGTCTGTTTTAGATTCTTCCTGGATAAGTTTAAATAAAACTGGTGTTTTAAATAAATTATCTTTTATAATATGAACATTATCTACAAAGTGAAGTGCTTTGGTTTGTGCACCGCCGCTACAATGTACCATTCCGTCTATTTGTTTGCGGTATTTATCTAAAATAGCTTTTATAACAGGGGCGTAAGTTCGGGTAGGGGAGAGTACCAGTTTGCCGGCATCTAAAGTATTTTGCTCGTCTATTTGAATTGGTTCTGTTAGTTTTTTAGAGCCAGAGAAAACTAAGTTGTATGGAACTTTTGGGTCGTAAGATTCTGGATATTTTTCTGCAATATATTTATGGAAAACATCGTGTCTGGCAGAAGTTAATCCATTAGAGCCCATTCCGCCGTTATAAAAACTCTCGTAATTAGCTTTCCCGTCAGAGGCCAGTCCAATAATTACATTTCCAGCTTTTATATTGTGATTAGAAATCACGTCAGAACGTTTCATTCTGCAGGTTACGGTAGAATCTACAATAATAGTTCTCACGATATCGCCTACATCGGCAGTTTCTCCACCTGTAGAATAGATGCTGATACCCATAGAACGTAAATCTTCCAGTATTTCTTCTGTTCCGTTAATAATTTCTGCAATTACTTCACCCGGGATCAGGTTTTTATTTCTACCAATGGTAGAAGAAAGCAGGATATTATCTGTAGCACCAACACATAATAAATCATCAATATTCATGATGATAGCATCTTGAGCAATGCCTTTCCATATAGATATATCTCCGGTTTCTTTCCAGTACACGTAAGCCAGGGAAGATTTTGTTCCGGCACCGTCGGCATGCATAATATTGCAATAAGCCTCGTCTCCACCCAGAATGTCGGGAATAATTTTACAAAATGCTTTAGGGAAAATACCTTTATCTATGTTCTTGATTGCGTTATGAACATCTTCTTTTCCGGCAGAAACACCTCTTTGGTTATATCTATTATCGCTCATGTTGGGTGCAAAGATATTTAAAAAAGCTTAAAGCTAAAGGTTAAAAATAGAAAGCTGAAAACTATAGTTGGTCTTATTTTGTACTGGTTTTTGGGGTTGTGAATAGAAAAAGCCATTCCTGAAATTAGGAATGGCTTACATTATTAAGTTTAGCTTGTTTTATTTTACGAATAATAATTCTCTGAATTTTGGAAGGGGCCATAAATTGTCGTCTACCAATAATTCAAGTTTGTCAACGTGGTATCTGATAGGGTCAAAGAACGATTTAACAGTTTCATCGTATTTAATTGCTTTTTCTCTGGCGTCCTCTATTTTGTTAGCTACTTTACGAGCTTCAACCATTTCATGAACATTAGTTTTGATGAAGTTGATGTGTTTAGCTAATTCTTCTACAATGAATTTTTGTGCCTGATAAGTTTCTTCTCCGTATCCTATATCTTTTAAGGCCTTAATGTTGGTAGCTACTTCTGACTGATATTTGATGGCAGCTGGAATTACCAGATTAGTAATTAAATCGCCAATTACTCTGGCTTCTATCTGAAGTTTTTTGAAATAATCTTCCAATAAGATTTCATGTCTGGCATGGATTTCTCTTTTGCTGAATACGCCTGTTTCCTCAAATAATTTCTCAGATTTTTCAGAAGACAATGCATCTAAAGCTTTAGGTGTGGTTTTAATATTAGATAAACCACGTTTTTCTGCTTCAACAGCCCATTCATCGCTATATCCATTTCCTTCAAAACGGATGTCTTTAGATTCTTTAATGTATCTTTTAATTACTGTTAGTAAAGCAACGTCTTTTTTGTCGCCTTTTTTGATGAGTTTATCTACTTCTGCTTTAAATTTAGTTAATTGAGAGGCTACAATAGAGTTAAGAACTGTCATTGGGTTTGCAGAGTTTGCAGAGGAGCCCACTGCTCTTAATTCAAATTTATTGCCGGTAAATGCAAAAGGAGAAGTTCTGTTTCTATCTGTATTATCTAACAGGATATGAGGGATTTTTGGTATTCCGAACCATAGATTAGGGTCTTCTTTTACTTTTTTGAAAATTGCTCGTGAAGACTCAATCTCGTCTAAAACATCATTTAACTGAGAGCCTAAGAAAATAGAAATAATAGCTGGCGGAGCTTCGTTTGCTCCTAAACGGTGATCGTTGCTTACCGAAGCGATAGATGCTCTCAATAAATCTGCGTGTTCATGAACAGCTTTAATCGTGTTAACGAAAAACGTTAAGAACATCAGGTTGTTTTTTGGGGTTTTTCCCGGAGAAAGTAAATTTTTGCCAGTATTAGTAATTAACGACCAGTTATTGTGCTTTCCAGAACCGTTAATGCCTGCATAAGGTTTTTCGTGTAAAAGAACTTTAAAATGGTGTCTCTTAGCTACTTTATCCATCAAATCCATTAATAACTGATTATGGTCTATGGCTAAGTTTATTTCTTCGTAAATAGGAGCGCACTCAAACTGAGAAGGAGCAACCTCGTTATGACGAGTTTTTAATGGAATGCCTAATAATAAAGCTTCGGTTTCCATGTCTTGCATAAAAGCATATACTCTTTCTGGAATAGAACCGAAGTAATGATCTTCTAATTGTTGTCCTTTTGCGGAAGCATGTCCAAATAAAGCTCTTCCTGTTAAGAATAAATCTGGTCTGGCATTAAATAAGGCAAGGTCTACTAAGAAATATTCCTGCTCTATACCTAAAGAAGCGGTTACTTTTTCTATTCCTTTATCAAAATAGTGGCAAACTTCTGTCGCTGCTTTGTCTACAGCGGCAATAGCTTTTAATAAAGGGGCTTTGTAATCTAATGCCTCGCCAGTATAAGAAACAAATACTGTTGGGATACATAATGTTTTATTGAAGATGAATGCCGGTGAAGAAGGGTCCCAGGCAGTATAGCCACGAGCTTCAAAAGTGCTGCGAATACCTCCATTAGGAAAGCTGGATGCGTCTGGCTCTTGTTGCACTAACGCCTCGCCAGAGAATTTTTCGATTCCCTTGCCATCAGAAGTGGGTTCAAAGAACGAATCGTGTTTTTCTGCAGTAGTTCCAGTTAGGGGCTGAAACCAATGGGTGTAATGGGTTACGCCTTTGCTCATAGCCCAGGCCTTCATAGCGGAAGAGATGTATTCAGCTATATTCCTGTCTATTGGAGTTCCTGATTCGATAGAGTTTAATAACGCTTTGAATGTTTCTTTTGGTAAATACTCCTGCATTTTAGTTTTATCGAAAACATTTGCTCCGAAATAATCAGAGATTTTATCTGAAGGTTTTTTTACCTCAGGGGTTGTTCTCTCAAGAACAGTTTCAAGTGCTTTAAATCTCAGTGTTGGCATTTTGTTAGTGTTTTATGTTTTTTGTTTATGTTTTTGTTAAAATTCTATCCAAAGAACTTTATTTTTATTATTAAATCCAAGAAAAATTAGAAAAAATTACAAAAAACATGTATTTTATTATGTTTTTTAATGATTGTGGCGTTAAATATTGTGTTTACTTCATTTTTTTAATGAATATTTTGTTTTAGTGTTCGTTTTGGTGTTTTTGTTAAAGTTATATTTAATGTTATAATCTAAGTTTTGTATTTGAGCTATTTTTATTTTTGTATTGTTTTTGTTTTTATTTTCATAAAAGTAATTGATTTATGTTAAAATATTTTTTATTTTAAAGTCAAAAATTGAAATTAGCCTCAGCAAAAACATAAAAGTTTTCAATAATCAAACGAGAGAATTATAATGCTTTTTTTAATGTTTTTGTTGTTTTGTGTAAGGAAGTTTTGATTTAACTATAAAAAATCGCGAATGGTCTTTGTTTTCTCCTGATGGTTTGAAGAATCTGATTGTTTTTGTTGGATAAACAAATAAATCAAAATCAAATAAAACCAAACAATTTATGAGAAAATTAACATTATTGACATTTGCACTAAGTGCAACATCAATTATAAGCTATGGTCAAGAAACAGAAACAAGTTCACCTCTAGAAATTACAGGGTCGGCAGATGCCTATTTTAAATATGATTTTGCAGAACGCGAAAATATAGCGACGTATTTTGCGAACGATCATAACTCTATTTCTTTAGGAATGATTAGCCTGGGGCTAAAAAAATCAACAGGGAAGGCTTCTTTTGTAGGCGAGCTATCTTTTGGTCCGAGAGGACAATATTTAACCATCCCGACCGGAGATGCTAACGATGGTTCTAACTCATTTCATGTACAAAACCTGTATGCTTCTTATGCTTTTACAGATAAATTTAGCATGACGGCCGGATATATGGGTACATTTATCGGTTATGAAGTGATATCGCCTGCTGCAAACTTCCATTATTCGACCTCTTATTTGTTTGGAGCTGGTCCGTTTCAAAATGCGGGTGTCAAAGCAACTTATGTCTTTTCGGATAAAGTTTCTTTAATGGCAGGTTTGTTTAACGATTGGAACACATATCAAGACCTAAACGGTGTGTCTCATTTCGGCGCTCAATTAGGCTTAACACCAGTAGAAGGTTTTAGTGCCTATCTAAACTTCTTAACAGGAGCTTCTGTAGCAGACGGAAGTGCTCCTAACGGTATAGATGCTTATAGTTCTGGCATTATAGTAGATTTAGTAGCCAGCTATGAGTTTTCGGAAAAATTTGCCTTAGGTTTAAATGCTGCAGATTATTCTTTTAAAGATGATGGCGGGTATACTGGAGTAGCTTTATACCCTAAATACAGAGTAACAGAAAATGTAGCGGTAGGTTTAAGGGGCGAATATTTTAAAAATAAAGATTTTGGTGGACTAGAAGGAGATGCAGTGACATCTTTTACCTTGTCTGCAAACTTAAAACATGCTGGGTTTACTTTAATTCCAGAACTGAGATTAGATAACTCTAAGGAAGATACTTTTGGCTTCTTAAAATCAAACGGAACACCTACAAAATCTGCAACACAATTCTCTTTAGCATTTGTGTATTCGTTTTAAATTTTGACAGTAGTTTTAGATCGAAAGAGGCTGTTTTTAAAACAGTCTCTTTTTTTGGAATTTTAGCTAAAATTTTTATATTTTTAATATAACCAAATTATAAACTTATGCTATTCTCTAAATTCAATGTAAATAAAGGCGAGTGGCTCGACCTTATTTTTACCGACAGAAATAAATCTTATGGCGCTTACGAGTTAAGAAAGTATTCAGATCAATACCTGATGAAAGCTTTATTAATTTCATTTGGTGCATTTGGTTTGCTTGCAATTGCGCCAGCTATATATTATAGCTACCAGAAAGATATTTCGATAAATATCCCAACGGTTCCTAAGGCTTATGATGATGATAAGATTTATCAGCTTCAGGATATTGAGGTTCCACGCAAAACACAACCTAAAATAGAACAGCTTTCTAACTTGCTAGTTACTTCGCAGCCGGCAACAGTTAACGTTAATCAGGTTAAGTACACGCAGCAGATGAATGTAGTGCAGGATGCATTGGGAGTAGACCCACCAACGATAGATCAGATTAATCGCTCTGTAATAGGAGCAACCGATATTGAAGGGGCGGAGCTTGCAGATAAAAATTTAATGCCTGGCGTTGCTAACGCAGATAAAGCGATGGCTGGCACAACCGAAGCAGGGTCCGTTTATGATGTGAATTTTGTAGAGCGAATGCCTGAATTTCTGGGAGGGATGTCTGCATGGTCTAAATTCCTGAATAAAAATTTGCTTTATCCCGGTGTGGCCAGAGAAACAGGAATACAAGGACGGGTAACTGTTTCTTTTGTAGTAGAGAAAGATGGTTCTTTATCCAATATAAAAGTTTTAAGAGGTATTGGAGGCGGTTGTGATGAGGAAGCTATTAGAGTTATCAAAAAATCGCCTTTTTGGAAGCCTGGCATGCAGAATGGTAATGCGGTGAGGGTGAGTTATGTTATTCCGATTGTTTTTACTTTGCAATAAAGATGAATTAAATTTATAATTGCTAAAAGCAAGCGAAAATGTTTGGCTTTTTATATTATTTTCATCAAAAAATTAGAATTGATACTATCTTCGATAATTTAAAAATTATAAACTGTCCAATCCAAGGGTTATATTTTGATTTTTAAAGTATACGAATAGTTGTAAATAAATGTTAAAAAGTGTAGAAAAGGAGGCATTTTTAGAATTAATATCAGGAGATGCAGATTTGCATGTTGTTGATATTTTTTCCAAAGTTAGTAATGTAAATCCTCTGTATTTGGTGTATTTTAAAGATAAACCTATTATAGCTTTGGCTGTTTATGTGAAAAATAATCGTATTGTTTTACCAAAATTTAGTCAGCTGGTTTACTCGGAGATATGGGTAAATAAGACGCTAAGTGAACGGAGAATTAAAGATTCTTTCCTTGACTGTCTATATTTATTAAAAAAAAGATACAAATCTATAGAGTTAGTTCTGCCTCCTTCTTTATCTTCAGACATTAGGTTTTTTTTATGGAATGGTTTTTTTGCAAAAATAAGATATACCTATATCAAAGACAGTAATGATATGGTTTATTCTTATTCAATAGAAAAGCACTATAAAAGAGCCTTGTCTGTTTTTAATTTAAAACTAGAGAGATTTTTTGAATTCGATCTTATTTGTAACAGGCAATTCACCTTTTTATTAAAGAAAGGTTTAATAAAAGATAAAAAGCGTTTGTATAAATGTTTAAAGGAAATGTTTGATCTTGGGAAGTTATGGTGTTTTGGTATAAAAGATAATGAAGAAAATTTAATAGGAACAGGTATGTTACTGGTTAATATTAATGATCGGAAAGCATATTTTTTGTTTTGTGATACAGAAGATGGTAATTCAAAATCTGCAGCCAATGCTTTTTTGTACATAGAAATTCAAAAATATTTGTTATCTATGGGAATTGATGTTTTAGATTATATGGGAGGTAATATTAAAAGTATATCTGCCTTTAAACAAGGACTTAATGCAAAGCTGTCGGTTTATTATATTTTAAGATATGATATATTTGAAGTTGTTATGCATCGTATATTTTTATTTATACTCCGGACTAAGAGATTTTTTTATCTATGAAATTAAGTAGGCTGGTGAAAAAACTTTTGAGAACAGAAAAACATGTTTTCGATAGAATTTGTGCCGCAAATAATATCAAGCTCGACTTTGATTTAAACAGGTCTGAATTGACTATACTGCAAGAGGTTTTCGAAGAAAGAGTTTATTCTGATTACTTCCCATTCTATGAAAAAGCGATTGTAATTGATATAGGTGGACATTATGGGTATTTTTCTGTTTTTGCAAATAGAAACCTCCATCCAGAATCAAAAATATATAGTTTTGAACCATCAAAAGGTAATTTTCATGCATTTTTAGAGAATATTAAAAGTAACAATATTGGAAATGTGTTTGTAAATAATGTAGCTATTGGAGAAGTAGAGGGACAGGTTAATTTAAATTTGTCAAATGCTTCCAATCATTCGATAGTATTAGATTATAAAGCCTCAAAACGTCAATCTGTATTAGTTAAACAGTTCCATCAAATTGTTGAAGAATACAATATAGATAAAATAGATTTTTTGAAAATTGATTGTGAAGGGGCAGAATATGCTATTCTTGATTCTTTGGAATTTGAACTTTTTCAACGAATAAAAATTGTATCATTGGAATTTCATGATTTGAAAAGTAAAAAATACAATGCAAACTATCTCATTGGTTTGTTTAGAAAGATGGGATTTGAAATAGTGAAATTTGGCTATAACAAGACATATTCTGGGAATAATTATGGAAAAATGATAGCATTAAACAATAAATATCGTTTAAAAAGCTAATAATATGAAGTTATAGTTTTTGAAGAATATTGTTATTAATGGAGATGTTCAATTGTAATTATGTTTTTGTAATAGGAGTTTATAGTAGATGATAAATACGAAGAAATACAATGTTTTAATTTCTCCATCATGGTATCCAAATAAGGACTGTATTTTATCAGCAAATTTTATACAGAAACACGTAAATGTAATTGCTGAAAAAAATAATATAGCTGTAGCCTATGCTCATGGGACGGCAGATTTAAAGAAGACTTTTGATTTGGTATGTGAGAATATAAATGGTGTAGAAACTATAGTATGTTATTACAAACTAAATAAAATACCTGTAATAAAAACTATTATAAATGGTTTTAGATATTTTATAGCACATTGTTCTGCAATTAGTAAAGGATATAAAGGTTTAGGGAAAATAGACTTTATACATGTTCATGTTCTTACTAGAGCAGCTATTATACCTTTTTTTATGAAGGTCTTTATGAATATTCCGTATTTTATTTCTGAACAATCAACCAGGTATGTTAGAGAAGGAGGTTTTAACGGATATTTCCGAAAACTTTTAACAATGCTTATAGTAAAGAAAAGTTTAGGAATAAGTGTTATTTCTGAAGCTTTAAGGGATGGCATGAATAGTCATAAATTAATACATGAGAATTTTTTCATTATTCCTAATTGCGTTAATAATCAAATTTTTTACCCGTCACATGATAAAAATAAAAACGATAGTAGATGGCGATTTTTACACGTTTCGAGATTAGAGCAAAAGGCTAAAAACGTTAAAGGAATATTAGACAGTATCAAATTGCTGGGGATGAAAAATCAGCAAGTTGAACTACATATTGTAGGTGATGGTCCTGAACGCATAGAAATGGAAGCGTATAGAGACTCTCTTGAACTAACTAATGTGTTATTTCATGGAAATCTTCATGGAGTTCAATTAGTTGAACAATATCATAAAGCAGACCTGTTCATATTATTCAGCAATTATGAAACGCAAGCTGTTGTAGTAACAGAAGCACTATTTTGCGGGTTACCGGTTATAGCTACAAAATTGCCTGCGCTTCAAGAGTATTTACATGAAGAGAACAGTAAATTAGTAAATGTAAACGATAAAAATTCTTTAGTTCTGACCCTGTTAGATTTTATTGATGGCAAGTTAGCTTTTTGGGGTAAGGATAAAATTTCAGAAGAAGCTTATCAACGCTTTAGTAACGATTGTATAAAACAGAAATTTATTGAATTTTATTCTCTGATAAATGCCAAGAAAAATAATTGAATTATTCAAATCAAATTTGTTTTCTGTCATATTGAATTCAATTCTTGTTTTGCTTACTGCAAGATTTCTTGGCGCCGAAGGAAGGGGAGAAATTACTATAATAACTAGCTTGTCTTTAATATTACAATTGCTGAATGGTGTTGTTGGCTCGGGGGCATTATATTACATGCTAAAAGACTTTGAAATTTATGAACTATGGTTTGTGTCGTTCATGTGGTTCGTTTTAATAAGTTTTATAGGGTCATCTTTGTGTGTTCTTTTTCAGATAGTAGATTATGAGTTTTATTTGATTATATTCCTTTACACCTTTCTGTCGTCTGGTTTAGTACTTCAACTGATGCTGCATATACATCTTAACCAGACAATTAGTTATGGTATTATTAAAGTGTTTCAGCCGCTTATTACAATAGCGTTCATGTTTTTAAATAGAGATCATTTTAATGTAGAGAAATTCTTCGAGATATCGATAGGTGCTATTTTTACATGTATTTGTTTCTCTGTTTATGCACTGAAGCTTAACTTTGGGAAGCTTGACTTAATAAGATTAAGTTCTGTAATAAAACGTTCATTAAAGTATGGCGGAACAAGTCAGCTGTCCAATTTAGCCCAGATTGTTAATTATAGATATTCATTTTTTCTACTAGAATCATATGTCGGGCTCGCTGCTGTTGGTGTATTTAGTATAATGTTTGCGATATGTGAAGTAATATGGCTTTTTTGTGCTACAGTTTCGGCTGTAGTTTGTAGTGAAGTTTCAAAATACAATAATTTAGAAAAAGAAGTTGAGGAAACAAAAAAGGCATATAAATGGGTTTTCATCGTAACCGCGTTGTTGGTTTTAGCTGCTCTTATAGTTCCGGTAGATGTTTATGTTTTTATTTTGAACGAAGAATTTAGAGAGGTGAAGCATATTTTATATTATATGGTTCCTGGAGTTTTGTTATTTGCTGTAGCAAAAGTTGTAGCGCATTATTTTTCTGCTTTAGGGCTAATGAAATATAATTTATTATCCTCCGTATTAGGTGTGGTTATACTTATTCCTATAGGGTTGTTTTTAGTCCCTCAATATGGTGTAGTAGGTGCGGCAATTACTAATAGTATATCTTATCTTGTAACTGCCTTTGCTTTGTTTTATTTTTTCAAAAAGAGAACCCGTTCCTCTTTATTTTATTAAATAAATCTTCCCAATATTATTTTTAAAATTAGAGTCTCCTTTTGTAAACCTGTGTTTGAAGTTTTCTGATTCATCTTCTATATATACTTTATAAAAATAAACTCCATTAGCGAGTCTATCTCCAAATTGATCTTTACAATCCCATACAAAATCAGAAATATTATTTCCAATTCTAAGATTGCCTAATTCTTCCTTAAGTATTTCTCTTACTACTTTGCCAGATTGGTTTAGGATTTGGATTTTTAATTTGTTGGGAATCTTACTGCCAGTGAGCGTAAATACAAACCTCATCGAATTAATTACAGGGTTAGGGTAAGGATAGAAGTTGCTAATGGTAGACTCATTAATTACTTCGAAATCTGTAGAAAATTCTTTTTTTGAGCTATTATTAAGAACATCTTTTGATGATACTTTTAAAGTAAAAAGCCCGTTTTCTAATCTATCCGGAGAGTACCTAACTACTATTCGGTTGTTTGTTGAAGATCCCGTTTCAATGATATGTAATCGATTGTCAGAGAAATTGATACGTTTAAACATATTCTCATTTTCTTTTCGCAAGTATATATCCAAAAGAGAAGTGTCTTTTTGTAAAAGAAACGCGTTTTCATCAATAGAAGCTATATCAATTATAGGGGTAGCGCTTACTATTTCTCCGTTAACTATACGCTTTCCATCGAATAATATATCAATATTAGGTTCTTTTTTATCATCTTCTACCGTAAAATCATAAGAGATATTGTTGTTGAAATCATAATTATCTCCATCAATCATATTCTCTAAAGTAATTGTCAAGTTGTTTTTTCCAGCCAGACCAATGGTGCTTTCCTCTATTTTGAATTCAGTTGATTGCAAAAAATCCAAGGGAGGCAATGCTAATGATTTTGATATAGTAGAATTGTCTTGTTTAATAATTTTATAATTTAATTTAATAATGTTAGAACTTTGTGTTTTTGAAAGGTTAGTAAGTCCTAAATCTAATTTTAATGAATCTCCAATATGCAAGATATCTGAATGAAAATTGTTTTTGTAAATAGGGTTAAATGTTAATTCTGTTAATGGTTCGTATACAACTCTCCAGTGGTTGATTGTAGGAATATTTCTTAAATGAGAATTTTGTATATGGGCTTTTATTTTAAGATATGGATAATCATTTGCATCAATGGAAGAGAGGTCTGAGATTTGATTTGGTAATATGTTATTAAAGGAGGTAAGAGCAACTTCGGTATTGTTTCTATTAATTCCTATAATAGAAAAGGTCAGAGCGTCAGTAGGTCTACTATTAATGCTTATTTCTGCGCTTTTCCAACTTACAGCGGGACCAATTTTATCCGTAGTTATAGTTCCGTTGTCTACTTTATACTCGAGATCATGATAATATCTGAAATATTGTTCTCTTGGAGATGTATTTGAGCTACGATCTGCTGTATATTCTAATGCAGAGCCTTCTGTGGATCCTTTTATTCCCCAGAATAAATAAGGTTCACCTCTGTTTACTTCTTCAAATTTTATTAAGCCCAGAGATTTTAAAGCTTGTTTGGCATTATTAGGTAATTCTTTAGGGGCAAAGTCTTGATTGTTTAGACCCATCACAAAATATCCATCGGGTATTTGATTAATATAGTTTACCATAGAATCTATCTCAGCAGGAATGTTTGTATTCCATATAAATTGTCCAGTGTAACCATCTTGTAAATTAGGACCATTCTGAGAATTATATATGCTTGGATAACTAAATACCTTGCCTTTTTCTTTAGAATGGAAAGCAACAAATGCTATTCCGGTTGCATCGGTCCAAGCCACTGCGTCATTAGGATTTACTCTGATTCTCCTTTCCATTCCATTAGTGGGAACATCATCTCCTCTGGTACTTATTGTTGTAGCAAATAAATCTTTTACAAAATCAAATTTACTATTGTTAAAAATAATATTCTTTAACGTGAAATTACTGTCCTCTATTTGCTTTCTCTGTGATATTGACTGCCCATAAAGGATATCTGATGAATAAGTAAAATAACTACTAGACCATACTTCTTGGGGAGCATTAGGGTCGTCTATTTTTACCCTCCAGAAATAAACTTTGTTGTTTTCGAATTGTATGTTAGGTTTCCATCTGGGTAAATTATCTGTATTTATATTTCCTGAACTTAAAAGGAAACTACTGTTAAAAGATGGTACAGTATCTATTTCAAATGTGTAATTTGTGTTTGTTGTAAATAGATTGTCAGGTTGTGCTTCCAGTACAACTTCACTACTTATAATACTATTTTTAATCGGATAAATAGGGTTTACTCCGTTACCAACCAGAAAAAAAGAATATTCATAAACATTATTTAATTTATTGTCTTCTTGAAACCTGTTGTTAGGATCTAAAGTTATTGTTATTTTGTTAGTACCAATAACATTCAAACCTGTATTTGCAAATTCGGTATGTATTGTGTCCTTATTATAGATGGGATTGACGTTAAAGGATTTCGAATCTTTAGTGTTATTTGGTAATGTGCGTGTTACATTTACTTCTAAGTTACTATTTAAAGATTTTTTTGGATTATTTATGATAAAACTGATTTTAAGCTGTTCCTGACTGGCGTTTTGACCAAATGAAGTTAGGTATATTCCATTAGAAGGTAATAAAAAGTCTGGTTTTTCAGAAGATGTAAATTTTAGATAAGGGTCACCTAAAAAAATGTATTGTCTAGCGTGTGCAAGATTTAATCTATCAGTATTACTACCATATGATTTTATACCGTTTTTAATACCTGAGCTAATTGATTTTCCATAGTTAGTAAGAAACCAATTTTGGTAAAAATTAGATGTAAATCCGTAAAGATAAGAGGCAACACCCTCACTCGTTGTACCTATCCAGCCCACCGCCCCTTGGTCTTTTTGAAGGACAAATTGTTCTCCATATGAATTAGTTTGAGTGAAAGAATTTCCCGTACTACAGCCATTTATTATGTATATTGTGGGTTTATCTGCGTTATTGGTTTGGGATGATAAACCTAATGAAACCTCAGTTCCTGTTGAGCTACCATGACCTAAAAAAGAAATTAAACCGGCGCCGTCTCTTGTTTCTCTGATAATATTATCTGTTAGATTTTCAGTTACTGCATCGGAAACAGTTTTATTAAAATTTTTCACATAAGCTCCATAATATTCTCCTTTAGCAATATTGTAAAGATTGTTCATATAATTTTTAAAACTAGAACTCTCCGAAACGGTCTTCCCTCCAGTTATATGCACTAATTTCTTTCTCCAAAGTTCAGAAGGCAGATTTTCGTATACCTGTAATTTCTTAAGATAATTTTCTATATCTGTATTTGTTTTAGCTGGTATTCGTCCTGTAGCTAAAGCGGGTTCTAATGTTGAGCTATTAATTCCTGAAGTTAATAAATTATCGGAAGCAGGGTAACCATAAGTAGGTACAAGATTTAAACTTAAATTATGCTTAGGTATTTCGTAGCCTTTACCTAAAAGTAATAGATATTCAGGCTTTGTAGACGCTTTATCCAATGCCCACTTGCAAAAATTTCGTAATGCTAATGGGTGATGAAAGCCAAAATAAAATTCATTGTATAAATCTTCTACATAGGCAACAGCTGAAGGTAAATTACGTATGGTGTTATTATAGTTTAAATAACTTTCCACACCGCTCTGTAATGTTTTATTAGATATAATTAGAAAGCTTTTCATGTCATCAGGACTAAAATTTCTAAATGATATATTTTCTAAAGATAAAGGAGTTTTGAGTTGTGTTAAATCTCCAAGGAAATAATTCTTTAAAACCTGATTGTTATTAACAACAAACTGTAAATTGTTGCTAATGTTAATCCCGTTAGAGTATGTGCCAGATGTTAAATCTAATAAAATAGGTTGTGCAATATTAGAATTAGAAAAGGATAAAAAAGAGTTGATTTTAGAATTATCGATGCTGAAATTAAGCTCTTTTATAGAATTGTTAAGGTTTAAATTACGGGGGTATTTGATTTCTAAATATCCGGGCGCTTGAAAGTCAGTCTGTGCCCCTAAATCATTAACAGAGGATAATGTAACAGATGTGTTTTCAGCACTTAAAGTGATAGGGATGTTTTTTCTTATGGTTTTATAACCTCTATAAACAGTGTCAAAAACAGTAGAAGATGATATAACTACTCTTAGATGATGGTTGTTTCCTCCAGGAGCGGTAGATAATGCATTAGACCGTCCGGCAACATAGAAAGATAACTGTGGTTGAAAACCAGATGTGCTTAAATAATTATTGGTATTTAAGTTATAGTTGACACTGTTTCCTATAGATAGAAGTGTACCTAGATAACCTTCCCCTTCTATGTACTCAGAAAGACTCATCCCTTCAAGTATATATTCTCCGGGGTAATATGTATCTAAGAAATTTAACCTGCTCCTAGCTATAATAAAGTCTTCAGGAATTAGATTTGAAGAAGAAGGCGATAACTGATGATATCTTTTTCCGTTAAGAGAAGCGTTATATGTAAGGAAATAAAAATTTTCGTTTTCAAATAAACTAACTTCTTCGTTTGGGAGGTCATTAACGTTAGAATATAGGGGTATGTCTAATGAAGCGTCATTAGGTTCTCCGTAGAAAATAATTTTATCATTTCCATTGAAGAGATTATCATCAGAACCTGTAATAAGGATAGGAATTTCCTTCCCTTTATTAAAAAGTTGAAAACCACCTGGATTCACATCTTGAGAGATTAATCCAGCCTGTATTGCATCGGTTACTGAAATGCCGTATAAACCTTGTTCCAATATTTTTATTTTTATATATTTTTGGGAATGGTTAATCCATTCATTCCCATACGGCTGACTGTATAAGAGGGTGGAAATAAAAACTATAATTAGAAAAAATAAGAAACGTAACTTTAACATTTTAGGACTTATCGTATTGTCTGATAAAAATAATAAAATAAGCGTTACGTTAACATCAGTATTTTTTACTTTAATACTCTTGAAGTAAAATACTGATGTTTGAACCCTTTTTAATATTAAATAAAGCTATCGTATGGAATGCCGAAAAATATTTATTTTTTTATTGTCTCTAACAATCCTCTCCGCCTGCTCCTCTAAAAAACACCTGTCATCTACAGTTTCCAACAAAGTAATTAAAAAATACTCAACCGTTATGGAAGTTTCGCCTAAAAAAATCACTAACGGTAAACTTTATAATTTTATAGACCAATGGGAAGGAACAAAGCACAGAACCGGAGGCTTAGATAAAAACGGAATAGATTGCTCTGGATTTACCTATTTGTTGTATAGAGATGTTTATGGAAAACCGATTCCAAGAAATACCAGCCAGCAAGTTCAGCTTATCAAGCGGAGATACGAAAACCAATTAAAAGAAGGCGATTTGGTTTTTTTTAATTACAATAATAAGAAAAACAGCCATGTAGGTGTATTTCTTCAAAATGGATATTATGTACACGCAAGTACAAGAAGGGGAGTGGTGGTGCAGAAATTGAGAGACCCCTATACTTATAAATATTTTTCCAGAGGAGGAAGCGTAAAATGATTGGTAAACCATTTTTAATAGTAGCCTTATTAGCTCTAATGTCCATTACTAATTTAAACGCTCAGGATATCAAAATAATAGATTTCAAAAACCTGGAAGAGCGAGCAATAAATGCTCCGGATACAGTATTTATCATCAATTTCTGGGCAACCTGGTGTGCGCCATGCGTAAAAGAACTTCCTTATTTCGAGCAGTTGGCAGAAAAGTATAAAGGTAAGCCCTTAAAAGTAATTCTCCTGAGTCTTGATTTTAAATCTAAAATACAGTCAGATTTACTGCCGTTCGTCAAAAAACATAAACTTAAATCGGAAGTTTTGCTTAGCGAAAGTCTTGATGAAAAGTTTATAAATGCCGTAAATCAAAACTGGTCTGGTGCTATTCCAGCAACTTTAGTTATTCATCACCAGAAAAATATCAGGGAATTTTATGAACAAGAATTTACCTTTCAAGAATTAGAAAGCGTATATTTAAAACTACAATAGAATCTGCCAAATACTAAAATAAAATACAAATCATGAAAAAGCAATTTATAATATTATTTGTGTTTATGACTTTTGCCGTAACGCTAAAAGCACAGGGGTATCAGGTAGGAGACACAGCCCGAGATTTTAAACTTAAAAATATAGACGGCAAATATGTTTCTATGGCTGATTATAAAAAGGCCAAGGGAATTATCTTGGTTTTTACTTGTAACCCTTGTCCGTACGCCAAATTGTATGAGCAACGCATCTTAGATTTAGATAAAAAATATGCGTCGCAAGGTTATCCGGTAATAGCAATTAATCCTAACGACCCGGAACAGTCTAAAGACGATGCCTTTGATAAACTACAGCAGAGAGCTAAAGAAAAAGGTTATACTTTTCCATATTTGGTAGATGAGACCCAGGATATCTCTAAAGCTTACGGTGCTAAAGCCACGCCTCACGTTTATCTGCTTAAAAAATACGGCGATAAATTTACGGTAGAATATATTGGCGCCGTAGATGACGATACACAGAATACCAACGAAAACAAGGTAAAGCATGTAGAGAATGCTATACAAGCTTTAGAAGCAGGTAAAAAGCCAGCAGTAACCAATACAAAAGCTATTGGTTGTACCATTAAGTGGAAAAAAGCTTAGCCTTTAAATTGTGGTTAAGGAATAAAATGTTGACTTTTGGCCAACGGTAATATAAAGGAAAGATTTGTTTGCTCAAGCAAGTAATAAACAGATTTTTCTTTTTTATCTCATAATTAGCAAATAGCATGAAACTTAACCTAAAACGCCCTCTCGCTTTTTTTGATTTGGAAGCAACGGGAATAAATGTAGCTTCTGACCGGATTGTGGAAATATCCATCCTTAAAATAAGTCCGGACGGTACAGAAGAGATAGAAACTTCTAAAATCAACCCAACCATTCCTATTCCTTACGAAACTTCTATTATACACGGTATTTATGATAAAGATGTAGTTGATGCACCAACATTTAAAGATATATCTCAGGAGCTGATAGACTTTATTGATGATGCGGATTTAGCCGGTTATAATTCTAACAAATTCGATATTCCGATGCTGATGGAAGAATTTCTTAGAGCAGGTATAAATTTCGACATTGATAATAGGTATTTTATAGATGTGCAGAATATTTTCCACCAGATGGAGCAACGTACATTAAAGGCAGCTTACAGATTTTATTGCAACAAAGAAATTATTAATGCACATTCTGCAGAAGCCGACACCAAAGCTACTTACGAAGTGCTTTTGGCACAAATACAAAAATATGAAGGCAAAGATTGGGAAGATAAAGGTGGTAAAATTAGCCAACCTATACTTAATGATGTAGAGGCGCTGCATACATTTACCAATTTAAATAAACCGGTAGATTTTGCTGGTAGAATGGTGTATAACGGAGATGATATCCCGTGTTTCAATTTCGGGAAACATAAAGGTAAGCCTGTTACTCAGGTTTTTGATGAAGAACCAAGTTATTACGGATGGATGATGAACGGTGATTTTCCACTTTATACCAAAAATAGATTAGAAAAAATCTGGAACGATTATAGAACAAAAAAACAAGAAGCGAGAAAGCAAGTAAAACCAGTTGAAGCAAAAGCCGTTGTAAAAAAAGAAAATCCGGAATTACAGAAGCCAGCAGACGATAACATGCTGAAAATGCTGGCTAATAAATTTAATAAGTTTTAGAGAACATTAAAACCTAAGATCATGGTAGTGTTAGAAAACGAGAGGTTAAAAGTATCTGTTAAGCTAAAGGGTGCCGAGTTATGTTCTATTATAGATAAGAACTCTGGCGTAGAATATATTTGGCAGGGAAACCCCGATGTGTGGGCTTATCACGCACCTAATTTATTTCCAATAGTAGGAGGTTTAAAAAACAACACACTTAATGTTAACGGTAATCAGTACCCGCTAAGCAGACATGGTTTAGCAAGAACTTCAATGTTCAGGCGTATAGAATCTTCGCCAGAGAATGCTGTTTTTTCTTTAGCTTTTGACGAAGAAACTCTGAAAATGTATCCTTACAAATTTGAGTTTGAGGTAGTTTACCACCTTAGAGAAGACACTTTAGATATCCTTTATAAAGTAATTAATAAAGATGATAAGCGAATATATTTTTCTGTTGGTGCTCACCCGGCTTTTAATGTTCCGTTAGAAGAAGACGAAAATTATGATGACTATTATATTGAGTTTAATAAACCTGAAGAACTACTTTCGTCATCGCTATCTTCAGAAGGTTTATTTAATGGACAGCAAAAGGTTATTTTAACAGAAGGAGGGAAGCTGCCCTTAAACCACGAGTTGTTTGCTAATGATGCTTTGGTTTTTAAAAATCTGGAATCAAAAAAAGTAAGCCTGAAAAATAGAAAAGGCACTAAAGAGATAGTAGTAGATTTTCCAAATTTTAAAGAATTAGGAATTTGGGCAAAGCCCGGTGCACCTTTTGTTTGTATAGAGCCTTGGTTGGGCCACGCCGATAATGAATTAGGCCATCAGGATATTTCTGAAAAAATGGGAATACAGGATGTAGAACACGGTCATGTGTTTGAAGCTGTTTACAGCATTACTATAAAATAGCATAGGCTATATTAATAAGGGTATCTAAAAAGCCTGAATTGTTGCAATAAGTATTTTTACTTATAAATAACAACACTTTTCAGATACCCTTATCTATCTCAATTGCGTTTCAATAATCTTATTAAACCGCTTTAACATTTACCTCAATATTACCACGTGTAGCCTTAGAATACGGACAGCCTTTATGCGCAGCATCAGCCATTTTTTGTACTTTTTCTAAATCCATTCCAGGTACATGAACTAGGATTTCTGCCGATAATGCGTATGAGGCGCTACTTTCTTCATTAAAAGATACATGTACCTCTGCAGTTGCTTCGCTTACATCTACGCCGTCGCGTTTAGCTACAGAACCTAAAGCTCCTAAATAACAACCACCCCAGGCTCCGGCAAATAATAATTCTGGATTTAAATATCCGTCTTCTCCGCCCATTTCTTTTGGTGCTTTCAAATCAAAATCTATTACACCATCGTTAGACTTAATATGGCCGTCACGGCCACCTTTTGCTGTAACTACAGCAGTATACAGTTTCTTCATAATAATAGTTTTTCGCAAAAAGCTACAATTATTCAGCCAAAATACATTAATTATAAAATGCTAAAAATATTAGTTTTTAAACTAAATTATTTGGTATTTTTGCGTATGAATTTTGATAGGATTAAAGAAAAGCTAGAAATTTTGGCAGATGCCGCGAAGTACGATGTATCTTGCTCTTCCAGCGGATCTAAGAGAGGCAACAAAGATGGATTAGGAAATTCTGATGGTACTGGTATTTGCCATTCTTATACAGAAGACGGACGATGTGTATCTCTCCTAAAAATTCTGTTAACCAATTATTGTATTTACGATTGCGCCTACTGCGTTACCAGAAAAAGTAACGATATTAAAAGAGCTGCTTTTACCGTACAGGAAGTGGTAGATCTTACTATTAATTTTTATCGACGGAATTATATAGAAGGGCTTTTCTTGAGCTCAGGTATTTTTAAAGATGCCGATTATACGATGGAGCGCCTGGTGCTTATTGCAAAGAAATTAAGAACAGAACATAACTTTAATGGCTATATTCATTTAAAGAGTATTCCGGGCGCTTCTGATGAGTTGATGGAGGAAGCTGGTTTATATGCGGATAGATTGAGTATCAATTTGGAGTTGCCTACAGAGTCTGGATTAAAACTTTTAGCACCCGATAAAAACCGAAAAGATATGATAGAGCCTATGAATTATGTGAAAAATAAGATAATTCAATATAAAGAAGAGAAGAAACTCATTAAAAGCACTCCAAAATTTACGCCTGCAGGGCAAAGTACGCAAATGATTATAGGAGCTACGCCAGAAACAGATTTACAGGTGATACAAACTGCCGATAGCTTTTACAAAAATTTTAAGCTAAAACGTGTGTACTATTCTGGTTATGTGCCAATTTCTACCGACGCCAGGCTGCCTGCATTAACAACTAAAGTCCCTATGCTTAGAGAAAACAGATTGTATCAGGCAGATTGGCTAATGCGGTTTTACGGCTTTAAAGCAAACGAAATTTTAGACACAAGATTTCCTTTTTTAGATTTGGATGTTGACCCTAAATTGGCCTGGGCACTTAGAAACCAGCATCTTTTCCCCATAGATATTAATACTGCCGATTTACAAATGATTTTAAGAGTGCCCGGAATAGGTGTTAAATCTGCCTGGAAAATTATTCAAGCCAGAAAGTTCAATCAGCTCAATGCAGAACATCTAAAGAAAATGGGCGTGGCTATTAATCGGGCGCAATATTTTATTATCCTAAAAAGTAATTTTTATTCGCTTAAATATCTGGATTCCTTTCAACTAAAGAGTATTATTTTAGGAAAAACAACAAGTAAATACCAGGAAAATTACAACCAGCAGCTAAGTTTATTTTAATGTTTGTTTTAGTTTACGATAATAGTTTTGAAGGGTTGCTATCTGCAATATTTGAGGTTTATGAATATAAATTTAATCCGGTTTCTATTTATAAAACCAATCGGAATTTGCCCCTGCTTTTTACCGAAATCAAAAAGGTAGAAACAGTGCCAGAGAAAGCCAATAGAGTTTACCAAAAGCTGCATGAGATATTGGGTAAAGAAGGTATGCGGAAGATAGTGTATGCATTTTTGTCTGAAGACGCAGAATGCGAAGATCATATTTTAAATGCCGTTAAATACGTTTTGGCAACAAAAGATAAACGCGTTTTGCAAGACCTAAGCCATCCCTCGGTATTTAGGTTAATGCAGTATGAAAAGTCGGTTTCAAGAGAAAGACATAGAATGACAGCTTTTGTAAGGTTTAGGTTGTTAGAGGATGGTATATTTTACGCCGAAGTAGAACCAGATTTCAACGTGTTGCCTTTAATTAGCAGCCATTTTAAAGAAAGATATAAAGACCAAAGCTGGGTTATTTACGACAAGAGGCGGAAATTCGGCATTTATTACAATTTGAAACAGGTGGAATTTATCACTTTTGAGTTTACAGATTCCAAAAGTGCATCAGATTACTCCAATCCTTCTTACGAGATTTTATGGAGAACTTATTTTACCAGCACTAATATACAGGCCAGAAAAAACACCCGTTTGCATCATCAGCATGTGCCTAAAAGATATTGGAAATATTTAACCGAAAAGCAGTTGTTTTGATGGAGGGAAATCAGATAAACTATCCAATCAGTTGAAAAAATCAGGAAGAATACAGTTTATCTGTTACCTTATAAATATCATAAGAAACTTTGGCAATCAGTTCTAATTGCTCATGTAGTAGGTTTTCTGTTGTCTCTTCGGTTACTAATTTAGATTTCTCCTGCGTATCTTTCTTTTCTGCTTTTTCCTGGCCCAGAAGCTGCGCCGTTTCATTTAGATAGAACAAAGCCCGGTTAAAGAATTTTTTAATATCAGTGTCTAAGCTCAGATCGTTTTCCTGTATAGTGGTAGATAAATTTGCTAAATAAGACGATAGCTCGTGATTGAGGACTACAAATTTATGCACCTCGCTAGCTTTATATTGCTTGTTTTTGGGTTCGTTTAGCATACGCTGAAAAGCGGCAGCAAGGTTAGCCGTGTTAACATAAACCTCTTTTCTGGCCAGCTTATACTCGGTTACAGAGATGTCTTCTTTTTTAAGTCGCCCGTAAATAGTTTCCAGGTATTTCTGGTTAGCTTTAATAATATCAGCAAGGTATTTTCTTAATTGAAAAGATTCCCAGCTGGGTAGTAATAAATAACTGGATGTTATAGCCACACCAGAGCCTATCAGCGTGTCTATCACCCGCTCAATGGCCATGTTTTCTCCGCTTCCGGTACTAATAAAACTTAAAAATATCAATACGAAAGGAGTCATGAACAACACACAAATAAAATAATGAGTTCTTTGGGTGCTGTAGGTAACAATCATAAAAAGCACCATCAATATAAAAAGCACATCTTTATTTGGGATAAAGTACAAAATAGCTGCGCCTAAAACACCGCCTGCTATAGTACCTATAACTCTTTCATAATTTCTCTGTTTAGTGGTGCTAAAACCAGGTTTTAAAATAACCATAATCGTTAAAATTATCCAGTAACTATGGTGGCCAACGGGTAATAAATGTCCAATATAAAGTCCTATGAAAGATACAATAGCTAACCTTAGTGCGTATCTGAAATTTCCCGATTTTAGATTTAGGTTGTTTCTGAGCAATTTGACATCAAAACTCTGGTGATTTACAAATTTTTTGTGGTCGTTAATAACCGCTTTCTGGTTGCTGGCCAGGTTTTTCGTCTCGAAGTAAGAATAAATCAAATTGGTTCTATTAAAAATATTTCGCAGGTTAATGATGATTTTTTTGAGAACCAGCGTTTGTACACCTTGTTTTTCAATTTCGTTTAATTTAGTGTGCAAATCATCCAGATCTTTCAACGTAACCATATGTTTTTGCGGTGCTATCTGGTATAGAATACAAAAACCTATATATTCTATTTCTGTAGAAAGTTTGTGAATAATTAAAGCAAACTGCGGCAAAATATCGTAATTTTTAAATCGCTCTCTAATCACGTCATAATCATGATGGGTTGCCATAGTTTGCTCAAATAAATCTACCATATCTGCAAAAATTATGGTGAGCCTTCTACCTGTATGTGTAGATTCGTTTACTAATTTTCGGGTTTTAAATAGAGCTTCACGAACATTATCTTGAAGCTCATGTACCTTCACCTGTTTGTCTACAAGATCTCTGAAAATTTTATCGGTTGGAATATTATAGTTATAGAAATTAGCCCTTATCTGCATATAACGACCTATTTCCTGTATGCATTCTCCTAAAGTTTGTTGCGCATATCGGTATGGCCTAAGTGTAGAAAACGCCATGCTAAGCAGGAAATACCATAAACCGC